>Ga0080006_1195798_pt1 | contig 56318 bp, 69 predicted proteins | sample RS3BMetagenome_FD_69209 | JGI IMG/M metagenome (GOLD analysis project Ga0080006, IMG submission 69209) | Ferric oxide microbial mat and aquatic microbial communities from Rainbow Spring, Yellowstone National Park, USA - RS3B (SPADES... ...
CGGGGGCCGGGGCGGGCCGGGGGGGGGGGGGGGGGGCGGCCCCCCCCGGGGGCCCCCGCCCCGGCCCGCGGGGGGGGCGGCCGCGGGCCGGAACGCCACATCCGCCCCCCGCAGCCCCTGCCGCAGCAGTTCGCGCACGAAAAGCAGTCGCCGGATGTCCTCGGGCGTGTAGAGCCGGTGGCCGCCGGAACTGCGGATCGGCACCACCAGGCCGCGTTGGTCGTAGTAGCGGAGTTGGCGGTTGCTGAGCCCGGTCAGGCGTCGCGCGCCGGCCATCGTGTGCAGCACCGCCGGACGCTCGGGCTGGGGCGGCAAGGCGGATCCCTCCCCGTCGGTCGCGCCAGCGTTTTCGGTCGCGCCAGCCTATGTGGAGGCCCGCCGGACGGCGCCGGTGGGGCTGTGGTCTGAATTGCCTTCACTCTCGGGCCTGTGATAGAGTGGCAGCCGGGTCCGGCCCGAGATATGGGACGGACCATCGGCAGACCGGGCGGGGGAGCGCGATCCACCCACGCCTCTCCCCGGCTTGGCGCGGCGCAATCCGCCGTACGTTGCCGCACCCATGAGGGAGGGTATCGCATTTGGCGCTGGAGACCGCGCGCAAACAGGAGATCGCCTCGACGTTCGGCAGGAATGCGGCGGACACAGGTTCGACCGAGGTGCAGATCGCGCTGCTGACGGAGCGCATCAACCAACTCACCGAGCACCTGCGCGCACACGCCAAGGACCACCACAGTCGCCGCGGGCTGTTCAAGATGGTGGGCCAGAGGCGTAGGCTGATGAACTACCTCCGGAAGCGCGACGTAGCCAAGTTTCGCGAAGTGACGGAGAAACTCGGGATCCGGACCCGTTAGGGCGGCACTGCCGCCCTTTTTTGCCGCGGGGGCAGGACGCCGCCGCCGCGCGGCGGCGGTCCTCCCCGGGGATGGAGCGTCGGGTGGTCCGGTGGGCGACACCCGAGACGCCCAAGTGGTAGTGGAGTGGGGGAAGAGATAAATGGAGCAGGGCAGCGGGATCGCGGAGTCGGGCAAGGGCGGCAGGAAGGTTTTCCGCACTGAACTGGCCGGGCGGCCCCTGGTGGCGGAGATCGGCCACGTGGCCAAGCAGGCCAATGGGGCCGTGCTTCTGAGTTACGGCGAGACCGTGGTGCTGGTGACGGCGACCGCGACGCAGAAGCCGCGCCCCGACGTGGACTTCTTCCCTTTGCGCACGGACTATGAGGAGCGGCAGTACGCCGCCGGGAGGATTCCGGGCTCGTTCTTCCGGCGCGAGGGGCGCCCCACCGAGCGCGCCACCCTGTCGGCCCGCCTCATCGACCGCCCCATCCGTCCGCTCTTCCCCGACGGCTACCGCAACGACGTCCAGGTCGTCGCCACGGTGCTGTCCTTCGACGGGGAGAACCCCCCGGACATCACCGGGATGATCGGGGCCTCGATCGCCCTGTCCATCTCGGACATCCCGTGGGCGGGCCCCACCGGCGCCCTGATGGTCGGGCTGGTGGACGGACGCTTCGTGGCCAACCCCATCCCGAGCGACCTGCAGCGCTCCGACCTGGAGATGGCCGTCGCCGGCAGCGAGGACGCCCTGCTGATGGTGGAGGCGGGCGCCAACGAGGTGCCGGAGCCGCGCATCGTGGAGGCGTTGGAGTTCGCCCACGCCGAGATTCGCCGGCTCTGCGCCTGGCAGAAGGAGATCGTCCTTGCCGTCGGCCGCCCGAAGATGGAGGTCGTGCTCGCGCCCTCCGCGCCCGAGATCCTTGCCTTCGTCCGCGACCAGGCGGCGGAGCGGATGCGGCGGGCGATCCTCAACCCCGACAAACTCGGACGCGAGCGGGACATCCAGGCCGTGATGGAGGCGGTCGCGGCTGAGGCGGCGGCGCGCTTCCCGGACCGGGAGATAGCCGAGGCCGTCGCCGCCGCCCTGCACGAGGTCGAAAAGACGGAGACCCGCACCCTGATCCTGGAGCAGGGCATCCGGCCCGACGGGCGAGCCGTGGACGAGATCCGCCCCATCTGGTGCGAGGCGGGCGTCCTGCCGCGCGTGCACGGTAGCGCCATCTTCACCCGCGGTCAGACCCAGGCCTGCTCGGTGGCCACGCTGGGGTCGGTCTCCGACCGGCAGATGGTGGATTCGGTCGGCGAACTCAGCGACTCCAAGCGCTACATGCACCACTACAACTTCCCGCCCTACAGCACGGGTGAGGTTCGGCCCATGCGCTCGCCCGGTCGGCGCGAGATCGGCCACGGCGCCCTCGCCGAGCGCGCCCTGGTGCGCATGGTCCCGCCGGAGAACGAGTTCCCCTACACCATCCGGGTCGTCTCGGAGATCCTGGAGAGCAACGGCTCGACCTCCATGGCCTCGGTGTGCGGCAGCACTCTGGCGCTGATGGACGCCGGCGTTCCGCTGCGGCGTCCGGTCGCCGGCATCGCCATGGGCCTCATCACCCGGGACGGCAGGAGCACCCGCGGCGGCGCCGCCATCCTTTCGGACATCCAGGGGATGGAGGACCACCTGGGCGACATGGACTTCAAGGTCGCCGGCACCGAGGTGGGCGTCACCGCGATCCAGATGGACATCAAGATCGCGGGCGTGGACGCCGACCTGCTCTCGGGCGCGCTGGAGCAGGCGCGCCGCGGACGCATGCATATCCTGGGCAAGATGCTGGAGGTCCTCCCCGGGCCGCGGCAGGACCTCAGCCCGCACGCGCCGCGCATCACCGTGCTGCAGATCGACACCGAGCGCATCCGCGACGTGATCGGACCGGGCGGCAAGACGATCAACAAGATCATCGCCGAGACCGGGGCCGAGGTGGACGTGGAGGACGACGGCCGCATCTTCATCGCCGCGCCGAGCGGCGAGTCCGGCCGGCGGGCGGAGGAGTGGATCCGCCGCCTTACCAAGAACCCGCAGCCCGGCGAGGTGTACGTCGGCAAGGTCGTGCGGCTGATGAACTTCGGCGCATTCGTCGAGATCGTGCCGGGCAAGGACGGGCTCGTCCACATCAGCGAACTCGCCCGGGAGCGGGTCCCCACCGTCGAGGACGTCGTGGGCATCGGCGACCAGATCATCGTCAAGGTCAAGGAGATCGACGACCTCGGCCGCCTCAACCTCTCGCGGCGCGCCGCGCTAGAGACCGTGCCGGATGCGGCCGCCCAGGAGAGCATCAAGCCGAAAGAGCCGCGCCCGGAAGGCGAGGCGGCGCCGCGCCCGGGTCCCGGGGCCGGTAACGGCCGGTTCGCGGGCGGTCCGCCGCGGCGCCGGTAGGCCGGCCGTACGGGCTCCTGTGGGCGATGGAAATGCCGCCACTCGGTGGCGGCATTTCCATTATGCGGGCCCCCGCCCCGCCCGCCGCCACCCTGATCGGCGCCGTGCGACCGGTCCGTTCAGCGGATCCTGGCATACTTCTATCCGGGCACCCGCCTGTCGCGGCTGCCCGCCTGAGGAGGACCCATCGCCACTGATCACCGACGTCCGCCTCCACAACGGCGTGCGGGTCCTGCTCGAACCGCAGCCCCGCGTATGCACCGCCAGCATCGGCATCTGGTTCGACGCCGGGAGCCGGGAGGACCCGGCCGCGGCCGGGGGCGCGGCCCATCTCCTGGAACACCTGGTCTTCAAGGGGGGCCGGCACCTCGGCGCGCGGAAGCTGGCAGAGGCCATGGACGCGCTGGGCGGCCAGTTCAACGCCTTCACCACGCGCGAGCACACCTGCTTCCACGCCCGGACGCTCGGCAGCCGCCTGCCGGAGGCGCTGGACCTGATCGCTGAGATGGTCGTGTCGCCGAGGTGCGACCCCACCGAGGTGGAGCGCGAGCGGCTCGTCGTCCTGGACGAACTGTCGATGATCGGCGACGACCCCGCGGAGACGGCGGACGAACTCTTCTCCGCGGCGCTCTGGGGCGACCATCCGCTGGGCCGGCCCCAGGCGGGCACCACGCAGTCGGTGCGGCGCCTCGACGCTCACGCCCTGCAGGCGTTCCACGCCCGGCACTATGTCGGTGGCCGCTGTGTAGTGGCGGCCGCCGGCCGGTTCCGCGCCGACGCGCTGCTGGCCGCGATCGAGGCGGCCTTGGGCGGCCTGCCCTCCGGCGGGGAAGCCGTGTGCCGGCCGCGGCCGGCACCGCTCGGGCGGCCGTACCGCCGGACCCGCCGCTCGCAACAGGCCCACCTTGTGCTGGGCACCCCCGGGCCCGGCCAGGCGGACCCGGACCGCTGGACGGCCTCGCTGTTCGCCAGCATCCTGGGCGGCAGCCCGTCCTCGCGGCTCTTCCAGGCCCTGCGCGAGGAGCGCGGCCTCTGTTACGACGTGGGGGCGAACTTCACCGAGTACTCCGACGTCGGCGAGGTGTCGGTGTTTCTGGCCACCGGACCGGCGGACGCCAAGGCGGCGGCCGCTCTGATGCTGCAGGAGATCGGGCGCCTGGCCGCCGACGGGCCGACGGCGGTGGAGTTGCGGCGGCACCAGGACCAGTTGGTGGCGGCCGTGCACATGAGCCAGGACGGCACGGAGGCCCGCATGAGCCGGCTCGGCCGGCAGGCCGTGGCCGGCCTGCCGCTCTTGCCGGCGGCGCAGGTCGTATCTGAGTTGCGGCACGTCTCCCGCCGTGCGGTGCAGGCCTTCGCGGCGGGTCTCGGCGATCCGGGCGGTTGGGCGGCCGCCTACGTCGGGCCCAAGGCCGCCGTCCCGGAGCCCTGGGCCTGGGAGGAGGAGGCATGAGCGCGATCCGCCGCTTCGAAGTACTGCCCGAGTTCCGCGATGCCGGCGTCGTCTTGCCCCAGCGGGCTACGGCCGCCTCGGCCGGCTACGACCTGGCCTGCGCCGAGGCCGTCGCCATCCTGCCGGGCGCCGTGGCCCTGGTGCCCACCGGGCTCCGCGCCTGGATGCCCCCGGAGGAGTTCCTCGCCATCCACATCCGCAGCAGCGTCGGGACGCGCCGGGGCCTGGCCCTCGCCAACGGCACGGGCGTGATCGACAGCGACTACGCCGGCAACCCCGACAACGGGGGCCACATCCTCATCGCGCTGCGCAATCTCGGCCCGGAGCCCGTCTCGCTGCAACGGGGCGAGCGCATCGCGCAGGGCGTCTTCCTCCGCTACCTGCTCACCTCGGACGACGCGCCCGGTGCCGCGCGCGCGGGCGGCTTCGGTAGCAGCGGCGCACGTGCGTGACGCGCACCCTGCCGCCGCGCGGCGGCACCCGCATCCCGCCCGAACGCCGCTGCGGAGGCCCGGCGGGGGCGGATGCCGCCGCCACGTGCGGCGCATGCTGATCCTGCCCATCGCGGGCGACAAGAAGCGGGGCGCCATCCTCGGCGCGCGGCGTCTCGCGGAAGGCAGGGAAGGCATGGCAGAGACCAAGACGGTCATCGGCGTCTTCGGTTCCGAGCAGCAGGCGGAGCGGGCGGTCGAGGAACTGCGCCGTTCCGGCTTCAGCGACAACGAGATCTCGGTGGTGGGCAAGGACAGCGGCAGGCACAAGAAGGGCGGCATGGCGGGCGGCGACGTGAGCAACGGGGCGACGTGGGGCGCCGGCATCGGCGGCGCCGCGGGCCTCCTCGCCACCGCCGGCGCCCTGGCGATCCCGGGCTTCGGCCCCATCTTGGCCCTGGGCCCGCTGGCCGGCACACTGACCGCGGCGGCCGGCGGCGGTCTGGCGGGCGCGCTGGTCGACTTCGGCATCCCCGAGGACCAGAGCCGCCAGTACGAGCGGGATATCAAGGAGGGCAAGTTCCTGGCCGTCCTCAAGACCAGCCAGGACGCCCGCAAGGCGGAGCGCTGCCTGAGGGATCAGGACGCGACCGACGTCCGCATCGACTGACGGTGCCGGTCGAGAGCGGCAAGGCGGGGCGCCGGGCTCGGGCCCGGACGCCCGCGCCTCCCGCGCCTCCCGCGCGCGCGGGCGAAACGGACCCCTGCACCCCCCGCCACGGTTGTCCCCTTTGGGACCAAGCGAATATATTAGTGCGCAAAGAAGGGCGTGTCGGCGCGATCAGGCGTCCGCGCCCGGGATCCGGCGCGACCGGCCGGGTCTGGATGGCGGCCGTGTGGTGGGGGAGGGCGGGCGGTTGGGCCTGCGCGTGGCGATGGCGGGGGCGACCGGCAGGACGGGAAGCGAGGCGGCCAAGGCCGTGCGGGCGGCCCCGGATCTCGAACTGGTCGCGGCAGTCGCGCGTTCCCGGGCGGGGCAGGACCTGGGGGTCGTGCTCGGCGAGGGTCCCTGGAACGTCCCGGTGGAGACGGATCTGGACGAAGCCCTGCGCCGGAGCCGCGCAGACGTCCTGGTGGACTTCACGCTGCCTGACGTGGCCGGGCGGCACGCCCTGTTGGCGCTGCACCGCGGCGTGCGGCCGGTGGTCGGCGCGACGGGTCTCCCGGCCGGGGACCTCGACGAACTGCGCCGGGTGGTGGCGGATGGCGGCCTGGGCGCGGCCGTTGTTCCCAACTTCTCCTTCGGCATCCTGCTGCTCGCGCGCTTCTGCAGAGAGGCCCTGCGGTTCTATTCCGAGGTCGAGATCATCGAACGGCACCACGCCCAGAAGCTCGACCGACCCTCCGGAACGGCGATGCAGTTGCGCCGTGTGCTCGAGGCGGCCGGGGCACGGTCGCCCGTCCCCGTGCACAGTGTCCGCCTCCCCGGGCACGTGGCGCACCACGAGATCGTCTTCGGCGGCGCCGGCGAGACCCTGACGCTACGCCACGACACCCTGAGCCGAGCCTCCTTCGGCCCCGGGGTCTGCCTGGCGGTCCGCCGGGTGATGACCCTGCGCGGCCTCGTCCTGGACCTGGAGGGCCTGCTCGAGCAGCAGTAGCCCGCCGCCATCGTCCCGCCGGGGACGGGGCCCGCCCCGGCGGGCGGCGCAACCCCGGGCACGGACCCGCCCGGACCCCGGGCCGCTTTGTCCGGCCCGCCCCCCGGCGTGTATCGTCCGCACGGCACCACCATGCGCCCCACCGCCCGCCCGGCCGGTCCCTCATCTTTCCAGACAAGCACCGCCGCCGGACGCGCGCCCATATATTGCGCCTGGGACGGGGGAGCGGCGGCGCCCCCCCGGTCACCCGGCGGGGGGTGCGGCGGCATGCCGGCGGGATGGCGCCTGGTTCTCTTCGGAGGCGACGGACGCGAGGTGGAGGCCGCGGCCCACATGGCCCGGCTCGGCCACGCGGTCCTCGCGGTCGGGCAGCGCGGCGGACGGGCGGACGGGGGGGCTTCCCCCTCGGGCATCGCCGGCACGCTGGCCCAAGCCGACGCGGTGGTCGGGCCGGCGCTCGGCACCAATGCCGCCGGCGACGCCTTCCACGCCATGGAGCGGCCGATCCCCATCGATCCCGCGTGGCTGGACGCCTGCGCACCGGGGACCCCGTGGCTCATCGGTCGAGCGGGCCCCTGGCTGCGGACGGCGGCCGCGGCACGCGGCATGCCCATCGAAACCTATGCCGACCGGGACGAGTTTGCCACCCTCAACGCCGTGCCCACGGCGGAAGGGGCCATCGCCGAGGCCGGCCGGCTGGCCGGGCGCACCCTGTGGGGTGAGGCGGCGGTGGTGGTGGGTGGCGGCCGGTGCGCCCTCGCCCTGGTGCCCCGGCTGGCGGCGCTGGGCTGCCGTGTCGCCCTCGTGGCCCGCCACCCCGCCGAGCGGGCGCGCGCGGCGGCCTTGGGGGCTGAGACGGCGGATCTCGGGGACCTCGCCGCCCGGGCCGGGGGCTGCTCCTTCGTCTTCAACACCGTGCCGGCGCTGCTTGTTTCTCGCACGGTGCTGGCCGCGCTCCCCGAGGGGGCCGTGGTGGCCGACCTGGCCTCGGCGCCCGGCGGTACGGACTTCGTGGCCGCCGCGGCCCTGGGCGTCCGCGCGGCGCTGCTCCCCGGCATCCCCGGCCGCCTCTTTCCCAAGACCGCCGGCCGGATCGTGGCCGCGGTCGTGCTCGACATGTTGGCGGAGCTGGCGCGGGGGGGAGACGGCGATGCCCGGATTTGAGGGCTTCAAGGGCGCGGAGGGGTTGGAGGGGCGCACCATCGGCTGGGCGCTCTGCGGCTCGCACCACACGGTGCCCCTGGTGCTGCCCGTGATGCGGCGGATGCGCGAGGCCGGTCTGTCCATCATCCCGGTGCTCTCGGAGACCCTGCTGCGCACGGCCACGCGCCACGGGACGCCGGAGACCTGGTGGGCGTCGGTGGCCGAGGCGGCGGGGCGGGAACCCCTGACGACGATTCCCGAGGTCGAACCGTTCGGTCCCCAGCGGACGCTGGACTGCCTCCTGCTCGCCCCGTGCACCGGGAACTCGCTGGCCAAGTTCGCCAACGCCGTGACCGACTCGGCACCCCTCATGGCCGCCAAGGCCCAACTCAGAAACGGCGGCCCGGTGGTCGTCGGCATCACGACCAACGACGCCCTCGGCCTCAACGCCCAAAACCTGGCGCGGCTGCTCGTCGCGCGGGGCGTCTACTTCGTACCCTTCGGCCAGGACAGCCCGCAGACCAAGCCGACATCGCTGGTCTCCCACTTCGACCTTTGCGCGCAGACCGTCGCCGCGGCGCTGCAGGGCCGCCAACTGCAGCCGTTGCTGCAGGCATGGTGAGCGGGGCGGCGCACGCGGAGGCTCGATTGCGGGGGGAGGGGTGCCGGTGTAGAGTGGGCCTGCGCCGGGCGGCCGGCGCGACGGGGGCGCCGTCCCGCACTGCCGGGGAAGGCGACCGACAAGGACGGAGCGGGTGATGGGATGGGCGTGCGTGTGGGCGTCGTCGGCGCGGCCGGGGCGGTGGGGGAGACCTTGCTGTCGGTGCTCGCGGAGCGGGATTTCCCCGTGGACCGGCTGCGCCTGCTGGCGACGGTGCGCAGCGCTGGGCGGGCGGTGCGCTGGCGCGACACCGAGGTCGTCATCGAGGAGACGCGGCCCGATTCCTTCGCCGGTCTGGACGTCTGCTTCCTGGCCGTCCCCGGGGCGCAGGTCAGCCGCACGCTGGCGCCGCTGGCCGTGGCCGCCGGGGCGGCGGTGATCGACAAGGGCAGCGCGTTCCGGATGGATCCGGCGGTGCCACTCGTCGTTCCCGAGGTCAACCCCGACGCCGTGCGGCCCGGGCCAGGCATCATCGCCAGTCCCAACTGCACGACCATCCCGCTGGTCCTCTGCCTGCAGCCGCTACGCGCGGCGGCCGGCATCCGCCGGGTGATCGTCTCGACCTACCAGTCCGCCTCGGGCGCCGGGCACGCGGCTGTGGGGGAACTGCGACGGGGCGCGGTGGCGATCCTCGCCGGGGATCCGGCCGAAGCCGAGATCTTTCCGCGGCCCCTGGCCTTCAACGTCGTGCCCCAGTGCGACCGCTTCGCGGAGGACGGCTTCACGCAAGAGGAATGGAAGCTGGTCCGCGAGACCCGCAAGATCCTGGGCGCCCCGAGCCTGCGGCTCGCGGCGACGGCGGCCCGCGTGCCGGTGTTCGTCGGACACTCCGAGTCGGTGTACGTCGAGACCGAATCCCCGCTGACCGCCGCCCGGGCGCGCGAGTTGTTGTCGCAGGCGCCGGGGGTGGAGGTGCGCGACGACCCCGAGCGCGGCGTGTACCCCACCGCCCGGGACGTCGAGGGCACCGACCTTGCCCAGGTGGGGCGTATCCGCCAGGATCCGGACGACCCATGCGGCCTGCACCTCTGGATCGTGGGCGACAATCTGCGCAAGGGCGCGGCGACGAACGCCGTGCAGATCGCGGAGGAATGGATCCGCCGGTAGACGGGCGCCCGGAGGCCGAACCCGCGGCCCTCGGCCGCGACCGTCCGCCCCGCGGGGCGGCATCGGCCGCGCGGGAACCGCCGGGTCGGGAAGAAGGGTTCGCGCGTGCGGATCATCGTGCAGAAGTTCGGGGGGACCTCGCTGGCGACGGCCGCCTACCGCGATCTCGTCGCGGACCGTGTCACCTCGGCCACACGGCGCGGGCTCTCCCCGGTGGTGGTCGTCTCGGCGATGGGCCGGGTCGGGGACCCATACGCCACGGACACCCTCCTCCGCTTGGCCCGCGACGTGTTTCCCGACAACCCGCCCCGGGAAACCGACCTCCTGGTCGCCTGCGGCGAGATCATCTCCGCCGTGGTGATGGCCGGGACGCTGCGCAACCGCGGCTTTCCGGCCATCGTGCTCACCGGCGGCCAGGCAGGCATCATCACGGATCGGGCCTTCGGCAACGCGCGCATCCTGCGGGTGGAGCCGGAGCACCTGCGACGGCACCTGGAGCGGGGCGACCTGTCCGTTGTCGCCGGATTTCAGGGGGTCGCCGAGACCGGCGACATCACGACGCTGGGGCGCGGGGGGTCGGACACGACCGCGGCCGCCCTCTCGGTGGCGCTGCGCGCCGAACTGCTGGAGATCTACACGGACGTGAACGGTGTCAAGACCGCCGACCCGCGGATCGTGCCCGAGGCCCGGACGCTGCCGGTGGTCTCCTACGAGGAGATCTTCCAGATGGCCCACCAGGGGGCGAAGGTCGTGCACCCGCGCGCGGTGGAACTGGCCATGCGGGCGAACGTGCCGGTCCGCGTCCGCAGCACCTTCGACGACCCGGAGAAGGAGGCGGGGACGCTCATCACGCACGGGTTCGAGGTCGCCGGCCAGTGGGACGGCCTGTCCCGCGTCGTGACCGGGGTCACCCACCTGCCGGACGTCGTGCAGTTCGCGGTCGACGGTAGCGGCGAGCAGACCGACGCGGTACGCCTCTTCCGCGTCCTGGCGGACGCCGGGGTGAGCGTGGATCTGATTAACGTCTCGCCCGACAGGCGCCGGTTCATCGTCGCCGCCGACGACGCGGCGCGCGCGCACCGCACCCTGGAGGGGAAGGGCTTCACGGTCGCGGTGCGTCCCGAGTGCGCCAAGGTGTCGGTGGTCGGCACCGGCATGCGTGGCATCCCCGGAGTCATGGCCGCTGTCGTGGAGGCGTTGCAGCAGGACGGCGTGCAGATCCTGCAGTCGGCGGATTCGCACGTGACCATCTCCTGCCTGGTCGCGCGCCCGGACATGGAGCGCGCCGTGCAGGCGCTCCACCGCAAGTTCGGGTTGGAGCGGTGAGGGGGGCGTGCCGCGCCCCCCTCACCGCTCCAACTTCCGGAGTCCGGAAGGGGCGAGGCGCAGGCCGGGAGCACCCTCCGCTGCGCCGGGAGGTGTCCCCGCCCGCTTCCGCCACATAGGTGTCTGCGGCAAGGGCCCTCTTTTTCGAGGCCATCGCCCGGATGGCCCTTGCGCCCCAAGGCCTTCAGGTTCCGGTCCGGCGCAGAAGCCGACATTTGCGGCGCCGTCTCAGCTCGGCGTGGGGCGCTTGGCCGCGATGGTCGTCGCGGCGATCCCTGGCACAGGCGGGCGGCATCGAAGGCCGGGCGGAGCGGCGGGAGCCGCTGCGGATCCGGGATGCCCGGGGTCCACGCCCCCAGGTGATGCGTACCGCGCGCGCCCCGAGGCGCTATGATGCATTGGCGGGGATGCCCCGGGTGGATGTGGTCGCCGCGCCTGCCGGGCCCGCCCGCCACGCCCCGCGCCGGGGGTCTGGACGGTCCCAGGGTGACGCGGCACGCCGGCAGTCGCCGGAAGACCGATCCGGGGGGAAGACACGGCAGACGCGCGCACCGCCCGGGTGGCTCACGCGCTATGATGCACGCATGCGAAGGTTCTGGCAGGAAAGTCGGGGCGGAGCCGTCCCGGCGGACCCCGGGCCGCCTCCGCCCCGACTTTCGCCACTTGGAGTGGTGTGCCGGTGGGCGCCGTTCCGACCGCACAGGCCCCGCGCCTGATGACCGCGCTGATTTCCCCCTTCGACGACAGGGGCCGGCTCGATACGGGCCTCGCCGCCGACCTCGCCCGGCGCCTCTGCGACCGCGGCTCGGACGGCTTCGTGCTGGCGGGGACGACCGGGGAGTCGCCCACGTTGAGCACCGAAGAGAAGTTGGCCCTGTGCACCGCGGTGCGCCGCGCGCTCGGCGACCGGGCGCCCGTCTGGCTCGGCACGGGCAGCTACAACACCGCCGAGAGCGTGCATCTGACCGCGGCGGCCGAGGACGCCGGCGCCCAGGGCGTGATGGCCGTGGTGCCCTACTACAGCCGCCCCCCGCAGCAGGGCCTGCTGCCGCACTTCACGGCGATCGCCGGTGCGACCCGCCTGCCGGTCATGGTGTACAACATCCCGGGCCGGACAGCGTGCAATCTCCTGCCGCAGACGCTGGCGCAGATCGTGGCCGAGGCGCCCAACGTCACGGCCGTCAAGGAGGCGAGCCGCGACCTGGAGCAGGTCGCGGAGATCATGCGGCTCCTCCCGGGCCTCGACGTCTACAGCGGGGACGACCAACTGACGCTGCCGATCGTCGCCCTGGGCGGCCGCGGGGTGGTCAGCGTCGCCTCGCACCTGGTGCCCGAACGCCTCGCGGCGCTCCTGGACGCCTGCGGCTCGGGCCAGTGGGACCGGGCGCGGGGCATCCACACCGAACTCCTGCCCCTCTACCGGGCGCTGTTTGTCACCACCAACCCCATCCCGGTGAAGGTGGCATTGCGCATGGGCGGCTTCGCGGCCGGCGGGTTCCGGCCGCCGCTCTGCGAACCCCTGCCTGCCGAGGCGGAAGTCATCGAGCGGGCGCTGCGGCAGTTCGGGCTGGTGGGCGCGCCGGGCTCCTGAGGGGGCACGGCCCGCCTGTGGCGCATCCGCGCGGCACGGAGTATAATCCGGTCGGCGACATCTGCGTGAGTCTGCCACGCAGTCATCGTGATTTGGACCGTCCTGCGGCGGGGCGGTTGTCTTTGTGTTTGGCCGGCAGGGTGCCGGCAGAAAGAGGGTGTGGCTACCATTCGGAACGGGCACAACGGGCAGAGGGAAGCGGATCGTCAAAAGGTCCTCGTCACTCCGCTGGGTGGCGTCGGGGAGATCGGCAAGAACATGTTCGCGGTCGAGTGCGGCGAAGACCTGGTCGTCGTCGACTGTGGCCTGGCCTTCCCGGAGGACGACCTCCCCGGCATCGACATCGTGATCCCCGACATGTCGTACGTGGTCGAGCGCAAGGCGCGGCTCCGGGGGATCCTCCTGACCCACGGCCACGAGGACCACATCGGCGGCATGCCCTACCTCCTGCGGGACGCGGCGGCACCCGTCTACGGCACGAGCCTCACGCTGGGCATGGTCGAGGGCAAGCTCACCGAGCACGGCCTGCAACTGCCGCCGGGCTCCCGCCCGTTCCAGGAGGGCGAGCGGCTCAAACTCGGACGGCTGACGATCGAACCCTTCAAGGTCACCCACAGCATCCCGGGGGCCCTCGGCTTCGCGGTGCATACCCCGGTGGGCGTCCTGGTCTTCACCGGCGACTTCAAGTTCGACCTCACCCCCGTCGACAACGAGGTCACGGACTTCCAGACCCTGACCCGGCTCGGGCGGGAGGGCGTGCTCGGGCTGTTCTGCGACAGCACCAACGCGGAGCGCACCGGTTTCACCGGTTCGGAGCGCCAGGTGGGTGGCACCATCGACCGCATCGTCACCGAAGCGCCCGGCCGGGTGCTGGTGACGACATTCGCCAGTAACGTCCACCGGCTGCAGCAGCTCTTCGACGTGGCGGCGCGCGCGGGCCGGCGTGTGGCCGTCGTCGGGCGGAGCATGGAGAACACGGTGCAGATCTCCTCCCGGTTGGGGTACCTGCACATCCCCGACGGAACCCTCCTGGAGACCGAGGCCATCGGGCGGATGCCGCCCGACCGCGTCATCATCCTGACCACCGGCAGCCAGGGGGAGCCGATGTCGGCCCTGGCGCGGATGTCCACGGGCGAACACCGCGCGGTGGAGATCCTCCCGGGGGACACCGTGATCCTCGCCGCCACGCCGGTCCCCGGGAACGAGAAGATGGTGCACCGCACCATCGACAACCTCTACCGCATGGGCGCCAACGTCATCTACCAGCGGGAGGCGGGCGTCCACGTCTCGGGTCACGGCAGCCGGGAAGAGTTGAAGCTCATGATGACGCTGCTGCGACCGCGGTGGTTCGTTCCGGTGCACGGCGAATACCGGCACCTGGTGCTGAATGCGGCCATGGCCGAGGAGACGGGCGTCCGGGCCGACCACGTCCTGCTGGGCGAAAACGGCACCGCCTTCGAGTTCACGGCCGAGGGGGCCCGCATCGCCGGCCGAGTCGCCGCGGGCCGGGTGCTGGTCGACGGCTCGGGCGTCGGTGACGTAGGCAACGTGGTCATGCGCGACCGGCGGCAGTTGGCTCAGGACGGCGTCTTGGTCGTGGCGGTGGCGGTCAACCGGCAGACCGGACAGCTCGCCGGAGGGCCAGACCTGACTTCGCGCGGATTCGTCTACGTCCGCGAGTCGGAGCCGCTGATGGAGGAGACGCGCGTCCGGGTGCAGGACGCCATCGCCGCGCGCTTCCGCAACGGGCAGACCGATTGGGGTCAGATCCGCAGCGCCGTACGGGAGTCGGCAGGGCAGATCCTCTTTGAGCGCACCCGCCGGCGGCCGGTGATCCTGCCGCTCATCATCGAGGTCTGACCGGCCGGAGGGGGGTCGCGCCGTGGGGCGGCCCCCCTCCGGCCGACGGGCAGCGCCGCTACTTCCGTCGCCGGCGCGCCGCGTGCGCCTCCCGTCGGCGGATGAGGTCCTCCAGAAAGCCGGGGGGGCCCCCGGCCCGCCGCAGTTCCGAGCCCGGCTCCCGATACGGGGCGCCGTGGCCGGCCACCAGCAGGTGCACCGGCAGGTCCGCGAGGTGCGCGAGCGAGACGCGGGAACGCACCTCGCTCTGCGAGTTCCAAAACGCCGGGGCGAGCAGGTCGGTTCCGGCCACCCGGACCGCATCCCCCGCCAGCAGCACCCCATCCGCGTCCCGGAAGAACGAGACGTGACCCGGGGTATGGCCTGGGGTAGCCAAGACCGTGAAGCCGGCCACTACATCCCCCGGCGCCAGCACCGCGTCGACGGCGAACGGCTCGGGGCCGCGGCCGGCCAGCCCGAGGCCGAAGGCCCACAGGGCCCGCCCGAAGCCCGCGCGCTGCCCGGCGGCCACGCGGGCCTCGGCCTCGGAAGCGAGGATGCGGGCGCCGCTGTTGCGCCGCAGCCAGGGTGCCGAACCCGCATGCCCGGGATCGGCGTGGGTCAGGGCGATGGTGCCGAGATCGCCCGGCGAAAGCCCCAGTTCACCCAGGAACCGGAGGATGGCGGGCCCGTCGCCGGGCAGGCCGCAATCGAAGAGGACGATCTCCGGCTGCGTCACCAGGCAGGCGTTGCCCAGAGTCAACCCCGGAACCAGGTACACGCCCCGAGTGAGTTGCACACCCCTGCCCCCTACCGCGCCAACAGGCCGGGGGAGGTCTTCGCCGTCGGCGATGGGCGGCCTGCCGCCGGGGGAACGCCCCGGCGACGGGGGTGGGTGACCCTGCCCGCATGCGGAGGGTGCTGCCGCGCGGCGGCCGGACCGGCCGAGACGCGCGGGACGCCGGGCGGCGCGGGCGGCGGCCCTAACGGCGCGGGCCGGCGCCATACGGCCGCCCGGGCTGCAGCGCCGGGTCGAGGTAGTCCCGAGGCTCCGTGGAGATGATGCGCTCGATGACCGCGCGCCCGTCGCCGTCGCGGCGTACAAGCACGCGCCGGGCGCCATCCGACTCCATCTCCTCCCAGACCCGCGGCCGAGTCTCCCCGTCCCGGCTGAAGACGACTTCCGGCGGGACGATGCTGTAGATCAGCATGCCTGCGCCCCCCTCCCGGCGGCCGGGGCCTGCCCGCGCCCCGCGCACCGCGCGGCGTCTGTCGGACGTGGACTACGGGCGCGGCTTGCCCTCCCGCGCCATCGTGCGCAGCGCGGCCAGGGCCCGGGACATGCCGCCCACCTCATGGATCAGCCCTTCGCGGACGGCGTCCCGGCCCACGAGGATGGTGCCGACGTCCCGCGCCAGTTCGCCGGTGCGGAACATCAACTCCCTGTAGCGCTCCTGGCTGATGCGGGAGTTGGCGACCACGAAGTGGACGACGCGGTCCTGCATCTTGTCCAGGTACTCATAGGTCTGCGGCACGCCGATCACCATGCCCGAGAGGCGGATGGGGTGGATCGTCATTGTGGCCGTCGCCACGATGAAGGAGCGGTCCGCGGCCACCGCGATGGGCACCCCGATCGAGTGGCCGCCACCCAGGACGATGCTGACCGTAGGCTTACTCATGCTGCGGAGCAGTTCGGCGATGGCCAGCCCGGCCTCGACGTCCCCGCCGACCGTGTTGAGCAGGACCAGCAGCCCCTGCACCTCCGGGTCCTGCTCGATGGCGACGAGCTGCGGTAGCACGTGCTCGTAGCGCGTGGTCTTGTTCTGCGAGGGCAGGCTGACGTGCCCCTCGATCTGCCCGATGACCGTCAGGGCTTGAAAGGGACTCTTGCCCCGGCCGGCGGGCGCCCCCTCGGCTTCTCCCTCAGCCCCCGGCTCCGGCGCCGTCTCCGCCCCGCCGCCCTGGTGGCGGTCCGGCACCTCGGGGGCATGGGAAGGCGGTCCGGCGGGAAGCTCCGGGATTTCGGGAGTCCGCACCTCTGCCTGCAGGCGTCCGGCCGTGCCCCCGGCACCCGACGGGGCGTCCTTTTCCATGCCCGCAGTATGCCCAGCCCCGGCCGCATTGCGGCGCGTGGCGGCCGCGGTGCTGCCCGGCGGCGCCGGGGCGTAGGGGTGGGACGCGGCCGCCCGGCAGGCGGCCGCCGAGGACGGACCGAGCAGGGAGGGGCGTGCACCTAACGCATGTTCGCCCCACATGGTATACTTCACCCGACCGGCGCGTGGGCTTCCTGGTGGCGCGTCGCCGCGCTCGGCGCGGTGCAGGGCCTGACGGAGTTCCTGCCGGTGAGTTCGTCGGGACACCTTGTCCTGTTTGAGCATTTGCTCGGCGTCCAGCGGCCGGGACTCGCCCTGGAAACGGGCCTGCACCTCGGGACGCTCCTCGCCGTCGTCTGGGAGTACCGCCGTGACCTGGCCGTCGCGCTCCGCGGCCTGCGCGGCGGGCGGGGGACGGGCCGCGATGCCCGGTTGCTGTGGTGGCTGGCTGCGGCAAGCGTGCCGGCGGCCGCCGCCGGGTTGGCGCTGGGCGGCGTCGCGGAGCGCCTCTTCGGCTCGCTGACCGCCACCGCCGCGGCGTGGTGCCTGACCGGCATCGTGCTGGTCCGCGTCGGACGCCGACCCGTCGGCGTCCGGACCCTGGAGGGAATGCGCCTGACGGACGCCCTGTGGATCGGTGCGGCGCAGGCGCTGGCGCTGGCCCCGGGCGTATCGCGCGCGGGCGCGACCATCGCCGCCGGCCTTGCGCGCGGCCTCGATCCAGGGGAAGCGGCCCGCTTCGCCTTTCTCCTGTCCCTCCCCGCGATCGGGGGCGCGGCCCTGTTGCAGGCCGGGCACCTGGCGTCCGCCGGTGGCGGAGGGCTGATCTGGATCGGCGCCGCCGTCGCGGGGGTGGCCGGTCTCGTCGCAATCCGGGTCGCCGCGGCATGCGTGCGGGCCGGGGGCCTCGGATCCTTTGGGCGCTACTGCCTCGCCCTCGGAACGCTCGTTCTGCTGCGCGGGGCGCTGACCGGGGAGTGGAGATGAAGGCGAAGCGGCGTCCGGTACAACGTCAGGGCTTCTGGACCGGCCTGCCGCCAGCGCTGCGCCGCGAGATCCTGGCCGTGCTGGTGGCCGGCGTCTCCTGCCTGGGCTTCGTCGCCCTGTTCAGCCCGGGGTCCGCGGGGATCGAGCGCCTGCTGGGATACGCCCTGCGCGGCGTTCTGGGGAGGATGGCACCACTTCTGCCGGTCGGCGGGGTGGCGCTCTGCGTCTGGATCCTCTTCCGCCCCCACCTCGCCGGCGCCGCGGGGCGCCTCGCCGGGGCGGTGCTGCTGGTCGGCGTCGCGGCCGGCCTGGCGCACCTGGGGACGCCGCCCTCCCGCGCCTTCCTCGCCGGATGGCACGGGCGCGGGGGTGGCCTGGTCGGGGCGACGCTCGACTGGGCCCTGCGGCGGGCACTGGGGCGCCTCGGCTGCGAGGTCGTCCTCATCACCGCTGGCGTCGCGGCCCTGGTTCTGCTCGTGCAGTTCTCGCTGGTGGCCGCCGTGTCGTGGCCGTTCCGCCAGTTGGCCCGCGGTGCGCGCAACGCCGGCGGTGCGCTCTACGAATTCGTCACCGAACCCGTGCCGGACGGGGCGGGCGAGGTCCTGCAGCCACAGCCCGCACCGGAGAAGTCTTCCCCTCGCCGGCCGCGCCGCAAGCCGGCGCCGCCAGATCCGGCCCCCGTCCCGGCCCTTCCGCCGCCGCCGGCGGCCGAGGATGGCGTGCCCGTCCACGCGGCGGCGTCCGCGACGGAACCCGCCGAATCGGCCCTTGAGGTGCCGGAGCCCGTGGAGGCGGGGGACGGGGGAGACCCGCTGCCGGACCTGATCGGCCGCCGCCGGACCGGTGCGGGGGAGGCCGCGCCCGCCGCGGAATCGCTCCATCCCCTGCCGCTCCCCCCGGGTGTCGAGCACCGGTTGCCGCCCCTGGACCTCCTGCGCCGCACCGGACGCAACCGCGCGCCGCGGGGACGGGACGGGACCGCCCGCGCGGCGCAGTTGGAGGAGGCACTGCGCAGTTTCGGCGTCGCCGTCAAGGTGGCCGAGATCACCCAGGGGCCGACCATCACCCGCTTCGAGGTTCAGCCGGGCCCGGGTGTGAAGGTCGCGCGCATCTCCGGCCTCGCCGACGACCTCGCCTTGGCGCTCTGTGCCACCGACGTGCGCATCGTGGCGCCCATCCCCGGGAAGGCGGCCGTGGGCATCGAGGTGCCGAACACCGACGTCTCGCCCGTCTACCTCCGCGACGTGATGGAAGCGGAGGAGTTCCGGACGGCCGCCTCACCGCTGACGGTCTGCCTGGGGCAGGACATCGCCGGCAAGCCCGTCGTCGCCAGCCTGGAGCGGCTGTTGCACGTCCTGGTCGCCGGCGCGACCGGCTCCGGCAAGAGCATCACGATCAACTCCATGCTGATCAGCCTGCTTTACAGGACGCGACCCGACCAGGTGCGTCTGGTGTTGATCGACCCCAAGATGGTCGAACTCTCCGGTTACAACGGCGTCCCGCACCTGATGGCGCCGGTGGTGATCGACCCCAAGAAGGCGGCGGCGACCCTGCGCGCCGTGGTCAAGGAGATGGTCAACCGGTACGGCCTCTTCACCCAGGCGGGCGTCCGCAACATCGGCGGCTACAACGCCATGGTCGCCGAGCGCGGGGAGCCCGGCATGCCCTTCGTCGTCGTCGTCATCGACGAGTTGGCGGACCTGATGCTGGTCGCCCGGGCCGACGTCGAGGACTCGATCCAGCGCCTGACGCAGATGGCCCGCGCCGCCGGCATCCACCTGATCGTCGCCACGCAGCGCCCATCGGTGGATGTCATCACCGGGGTGATCAAGGCCAACATCCCGACGCGCATCGGCCTGGCGGTCTCCTCGCAGGTCGATTCGCGCACGATTCTCGACGTGGCCGGGGCAGAGAAGCTTGTCGGCCGCGGGGACATGTTGTTCCGGCCGATGGGGGCGCAGAAGCTGATCCGCGCCCAAGGGGCCTTCGTCGCCGACAGCGAGGTCGAGGCCGTGCTGAAGTTCCTGCGGGAGACCGGACGGCCGGAATACCACGCGGACATCTCGGAGGCCGAGGCGGAGGACGGGCCGGACGGGGCGGCGGCGGGAGACGCCGACAATCTGTTCGTCGACGCCCTCCAGGTGGTGGTGGAGAGCGGTCAGGCTTCGGTGAGCAACCTCCAACGCCGCCTGCGGGTCGGGTTCACGCGCGCCGGTCGCCTCATTGACATGATGGAACAGCGCGGTTTCGTCGGCCCCCACCAGGGGAGCAAGTCGCGCGAGGTGCTGCTGACGCTGGACCAGTTCCGGCGCCTCTACGGGAACCGGCCGGAACCGAGTTGAGCCCGGCCGGCGCCCGGAGCGCACCGCACGGTCGCTGCGTCGGTCACCCGGTGCCGCACACCCGCCTGAATCCCGCTGCACTCGACCCACCCGCCATCCGGCCACCCGAACGGCCGTGCAAACCACACGCGAGGACAAATGCACACCCTCCCGGCGGGGCATCCTGAGGCGCAGGTGGCGGATCCCCGCCCACGGAGGGGGTTCTTCCCGTGCGATCGAAGTCTCGTCTCATCGGCGCCGTGCTCTCCGCCGGGCTCGGTCTGGCCCTGTTGCTCTCCGGCTGCGGGAAAAGCCGGTCGATGCCCGCCCCGGGGGTGGGCACCCACACCCCGGCGCTGCGCGTCCTCACCTTCTACGACGACCGCGGGCAACCGGGAAGCAGCACCGTCCTGCCGCTGGTCAACGCCAACCGGGCGGCGATCTCCGATCTCGCGCCGCGCTGGTACACCGTCATGGCGGACGGGAGCCTCCGCGATCTGAGCCAGAACTACGTCAAGACCTTCGCGCGCAAGAACAACATCCGGCTGATGCCCCTGGTGACCAATGGCAGCGGCACGAGCGCGTTTCTGCTGAACGCCGGCAACTGCACAGCGGGTGCCTGCGCCGCCGCCGTCAACAACCTGGCGGCCATGCTGCGTAAGCAGAACTACGACGGCCTCAACATCGACTTCGAACTCCTCAAGCCCAAGGCGCGCCAGGGTCTGGTGGCCTTCATGCGCCAATTGCACGCGCGCACGCAGGCCATGGGCAAGCAGCTCACGGTCGACGTCATTCCGGCGGGCAACCGCCGCCAGGCCGCCGGCGCCTACGACTTCCCCGCCCTGGCCCAGAACAGCGATGACGTCGTGCTGATGACCTACGACGCCCACGACGACACCTCGCGGTCGGGGCCCATCGCGCCTCTGGCCTGGGTGCGCCAACGGGTGAACCTCGCCCTGAGCCTCGGAGTGCCCCCCAAAAAGCTCATCCTCGGCCTCGCCGACTACGGCTACGACTGGACATCGGCCGACCACGCGACCACGGTCTCCCTCAAGCAGGCGCAGTCTCTCATCCAGCGCTTCGGGGTGAAGGTCGCCCGCACGTCCGACGGGGAGCCACACTTCACCTACACGACCGGGGGCACGACCCATACCGTGTGGTATGAGGACGGCCGGGCCATCCTGCCCAAGATCCAACTCGCGCGGCAACTGGGGCTGAAGGGGCTGGCCCTGTGGGTCGCCGGGGATGAGACCGCCCTCTACTGGCATTCCCTGCGCGCGGCCGCCGGCACCCTGGCCACCACCGGCGCCTTCTCCGGCGCGGGCGCATCGGCGCCGGTTTCCGCCACAACCCCCTCGTCGGCGACGTCGTCCCCCTCGGGCGCTTCGGCGTCGTCCTCTTCCGGCAGTTCGACGGGTTCCGGCGGCGGAACCTCCGGATCCCGATCTGCCACATCCACCTCGTCGGCCTCGTCGGCCTCGTCGCCTTCGGGATCGAGCGCCTCCGGCGGCACCGGATCGAGCGCGTCCTCCTCCTCCAGTTGAGCACGGCAGGGGTCCCGGGCGCCTCGCCCGGGACCCCTGCACCGCCCCGTTCGCTTCAGATCACCGCCCGCCGGAAGGCGCCGCCTTGCCCCGACCGCGCCCACCGCCACCCGAGGCAGCGTCGGAGCCGGTGCCCTTCTGGACGGACGACGCGCCGGCGTCGTCGAGGGCGACTTCGATGCGCTGTGCCAGATCCTGCGTCTCCGCGAGAATCGCTTTGAGCTTCTTGAGGTTTGCCGCCAACTCCTGGGAGAGTTGCATCTCGGTGTCGGCGCCGCCTTGGCCGCCACCCCCGCCCGAGGACGGTGCACCGCCCCCGCCCGTCTGCCCCTGGCCGCCCCCCATGCCCTGCATGGCCAGATCCAGCACGGCGGCGGCAGGAATCGCCTCGGGGACGGGGGACTGCGCCGGCCCGCCCGCCTGAACACCACCGTTCGGCCCGTTGGAGGCTGTAGAGCCCTGGGTGCCGCCACCCGACCCATCGGCCCCTCCCTGCCCGCCCTTCTGTCCCTGCTGCCCCTGCTGCAGCTGCTGCAGGACCAACTGCAGCAGCTGCGGAACGGCCACCTGGCCCGTCGCCCCGGTAGCGCCGGATGCGCCCTGCGCCCCGGGCCGTTGTCCCGACGCGCCGGTGCCCGAGCCCCCGTCGCCAGCGGCCGAGGGGCCCCCGCCCGACGCCTGCTGCTGTTGGTCCATCCACTGCTGCAGCCGCGCCAGCACCGCGTCGGCCCCCGAATGGCCAGCGCCGCCCCCCGAGGGAGCCGTGCCGCCACCGCCGGCGTCCTGCGCCCGGCCGCCTCCCTGTCCCGCCGCCGCCTGCTGCCCGGAATCCCCGCCCTGGAGCAACTGGGCGATCTGCTGCAGCAGGGAGGCGTTGCCGCCAGAGGCGCCCGAGCCGCCTCCGCCCGAGCCGTTGTCGTCGCCGTCCATCGCGCTCCCCCCCGTGGACGCATCCGGCAGCCCGCCGTCCACCGGGGCGCCGGAGGCGCGCACGCGCCGGGCGCGACCAAACCCACCACCCGGCCCGAACCGGTGCAAGAGCGGCATATCCGTCCACGTCCCACCTCGCCGACCGGGTTGACCCGGGCGGCCGTATTCGTCCCTAGTGTCCGCTCACTGGGGGAACGCATCCCTCCGCAGGCATGAAAGAGGCCGGGGCGACGGCCCCGGCCTCTTTCATGCCTGCGGACAACGGGGGACGGGGCGGACTCAGGCGGAGACCCTACGGGCGAAGGCCTCCTGGAGACGCCTGGTGACGGGTCCGACCCCACCCGCGCCGACGGCGCGGCCGTCGATCAAGCGGACGGGCAGGACCTCGGAGTTGGTTCCCGTGACGAAGACCTCGTCGGCGGCATACAGGCGGCTGACGAGGAAGGGCTCCTCTCGTAAGGGAATCGCCTCCGTCCGGCAGAGGTCGAGCGCCACCTGCCGGGTGATGCCCGGGAGGATGTGCGGCCCTTCGGGGTGGGTGTGGACGGTTCCGCCGAAGACGGCGAAGACGTTGGTCGCCGATCCCTCCGTCACGACGCCGTCGCGGATGAAGACGGCCTCCTGCGCCCCCGCCTCGAGGGCGGACTGCTTCGCCAGGGTGTTGAGCAGAAGCCCCACGGACTTGACGTGGCACATGTGCCAGCGGCGGTCAGGCACGGTGATGGCCGTCGCACCGTCCCGGAGGTGGATCGGATCAGGCTTCGGCACGGGGCGCGCCGCGACGAAGACCGTCGGGGTGGCGTGCTGGGGCAGGGCGTGCGACCGAGGCCCGGCGAATCCCCGCGTGATCTGCACGTATACGCTGGCCTCGGCCAGGCCGCTCGCCGCCAGGACGTCGCCCAGCGCACGGCGGAGCTCTTCCACCGGGGGCAGGGGGAGGCGGATCTCTGCGGCGCTCGCCACCAGACGCCCCATGTGGGCGTCCGACTCAAAGAGACGGCCGTTATAGGCCCGCACCACCTCGTAGATCCCGTCGGCGAAAAGCATGCCGCGGTCTTCAAACGGGGTCAGGGCCTGCTCATACGGTACCAGGGACCCGTTGAGATAGACCGTCTCCGACAAACCGGCGCGCCTCCCTTGCATGCTCGCGCCGCGTGGGGGCGGTGTACACAGCGTACCGCCGCGCGGCGCATGGGCCTGACCCATCCGCTCCGGGCGAGCGGCAGATGGCTGATTATCGCAGAGGGTTCGGAAATGTGGCAACAGTCTGCGGTGCAGGCAGCGCACGGAAGTGGCGCGGTTTTCCCGCCTCCCGGGGGGGCGGCGGGCCGGCCGGGGGGGCATGGCCCGCGAACGGTCCGCGTATGGGTGGCCAGGCGGGACGCGGGGGCGGTTGCGCACGCCGGCCCGATGGCGGAGCGGCCCGCGGAGGGGGCTGCCGTGCTCAATCTGGTATGGGTCGGGCTCGTCGTCGCCGGGGTATTGGTGGCCGCACTGCACGGGCACGTGCAGACCGTGACGACGGCCGCGTTCGACTCCGCGAAACTGGCCGTGGAGACCGTCATCTCCCTGACGGGCATCCTGATCTTTTGGCTCGGAATCGCGCGCGTGGCCGAGGGCGCCGGGCTGATGCAGGCGCTCACGGGGCTCCTGCGGCCGGTGTTCCGGCGCCTCTTCCCTTCGCTCGATCCACAGGGTCCGGCCCTGCGTGCCATCCTGCTGAACGTCTCTGCCAACATGCTCGGGCTGGGCCAGGCCGCGACCCCGTTCGGCCTCAAGGCCATGCAGGAGATGCAGGCCGTAAACGACCAGCCGGACCGAGAGACCGCGTCAGACGCGATGGTCACCTTTCTGGTGCTGAACACGGCCGGCGTCACCCTCATTCCGGCGACCGTCATCGCTTATCGTGCCACGGCGGGCTCGCAGAACCCCACGGAGATCGTCGGCGTCACGCTGGCCGCCAGCACCTGCTCGACGGTGCTGGCTCTCACGCTCGACCGCATCCTGCGCGGAAGGCGGCGCCGCCGCGGCTAGGACGCGGCATACGGGTGCGGTATCTGCCGCGACGGCGTCGCGGCAGCGGGGGAGGGCGCGGCGTGTTCGTCCACACCATGGATGCGGTGTCGCGCTGGGCCATTCCTCTCATTTTCGCCGGAATTCTCATTTATGGCTTAATTCGCAAAATTGATGTATATAGCGTTTTTCTCGATGGCGCCAAGGAGGGCATGGAGATCGCCGTCAAGGTCCTCCCGTATGTGGTATCCATCTTCGTGGCGCTCGGCATCTTCCGCGACTCGGGCGCCATGGCGCTCCTGGCGCGCGGGCTGGCCCCCGTGCTCCACCCGCTTGGCGTGCCGGCGGACGTCCTTCCCCTCATGTTGATTCGGCCGCTCTCCGGCGCGGGTGCGATGGCGATCACCGCGGAGTTGCTGCGCCACAACGGGCCGGACTCGTACGTCGGGCGCCTGGCCTCGACGCTGCAGGGCTCGACCGACACCACCTTCTACATCCTGTCGGTGTATTTCGGCGCGGTGGGTATCCGCAGGATCCGCCACGCACTGGTCGTCGGGCTCCTCGCCGACGTGCTGGGGTTCGTCCTCGCCGTTGCGTTCGTGCGCCTCGTCTTCGGGGTAAAGTAGTGCATCAGGTGCAGCGCCGTCCCGATGGCACCCGGCCCGTCGCAGGACACGGGCGCACGCGCCGGGAATCTCGGCCCGCCGCGGAATGCGGACTGCGCGACACAGGGTGGTGGATATGTGGGCCAGGAGGGCAGGCGGCCGGGCGCGGCGCGGCGGGTGGGACGCCCCCGCGGCACCGGGACGCCGTCGGGTGCCGGGCAGCCGAGGTCGTCCCCGACTGAGGGCACCCGGATCCAGAAATACCTCGCGCATGCCGGGGTGGCGGCGCGTCGGCGCGCCGAGACGGAATTCATCGCCGCCGGCCGGGTCACGGTCGACGGTCATCCCGTCACGGATCCGGGCACCCGAGTACGGGCGGGGCAGGTGGTGCGCGTCGACGGTCGCGTCGTCCGCCCCGAGGCCCCTTTGGTGCTCCTGGTGAACAAGCCCGTCGGGGTGGTCAGTGCCGCGGTCGACCGGCGCGGGCGGCGCACGGCGGTCGATCTGGTGGCCGATGCCGGCGTGCGTCTCTACCCCGTGGGGCGACTGGACACCGACAGCGAGGGGCTCCTGCTCCTCACCAACGACGGCGCGATGACGTACGCCCTGCTGCACCCGCGGCACCGGGTGCCCCGCGTTTACTGTGCCCTGGTGCGCCCGCGCCCCGAGCCGGCGGCGCTGGTGCGGCTGGAGGCGGGCGTCTCCCTCTCCGACGGCCCGGCGCGCGCCGAAGACGTGCACAGCCTCAGCCGGACGCCCCGCGGGGTCGTCCCCGGGCCGGGGGCCCCGGACGCGGGCTGGATATCGATGGCGCTACGCGAAGGGCGGAACCGGGAGGCCCGGCGCATGTGCGCCGCCGTCGGCCTGGAGGTCCTGCGTCTGGTCCGGACGCGCTTCGGCGGCCTGCACCTGACGGGCCTGGCGCCGGGAGAGGCCCGCCGGCTCTCCGACGCGGAGATAGCGGGGCTGTGGCGCGACGCCGGCATGCGCCCCCCAGGCCCGTCGCCCGCGACGGAGCGGAGACCCGCCAGGCCGCGAACCGGCGGCCGCAACGACCTCGCCGGGCAGACCTTGGCGCCCGGTCGCCCGTCCCGCGGCATGCCCCGGGGCAAGCTGGAGCGGGCGGGTCGCCCGGACGCGGAGGCTGGTCCGCCGGCCGCCGAATCCCCGACGCGCCGGGCCAGCGGGCCAGGGGTGCCCCGCCGACCACCGAACCGCGCCGGTCCGCCGCGCGGACCGGCCGGGGGAGGGGCCCCCGGCCCCCCGGCCCCCCGCCGCGGGACGCGCCCGCGCGCCCGCTGACGGCGACTGGGCGCCGGACCCGGCTGCCCGTATCGAGCCGATCGCCCCGAGCCGGACGGGGCGGGGCCCGCCGGCGCCGTTGCCGGCTGGCTGGAAGGCAGGTCGCGCGCGCAGGCGAAGCGAATGCGCCCCGCGGGATCGTCGCCGCGCCGACGTGGTCACCAGACGGTGGTGGGCGGCGATCCCTCTGCGGGGCGGGGGTGTATGCTTTGGGTTCGCTGCGCCAGGATCTTCTAACCGCCGCCCGGGCGGCCGTCCGCGACGACCTCCTGCGCCGCGCGCCGTTTCTTGGCCACGCGCGCAGCTACGGCGTGGTGCTCGGGGGTTCCGGGGTGACCGAGGACATCGACGAATACTCGGGCTGCGATCTCATGATCTTTCGCTTCGGCCGGGGCGAGAAGGCCAAGCGGGCCGCCGAGGCGCGTCCGGGCCGGGTGACGGGCGGCGCGGTCCCAGCGCGGGGCTGGACGAACGTGCGCCGCCCGCCCCACCTCTACCGGTACACCGTGCTGGACTTCGAGTCGTTCGCCGACACGGTGGCGCGCGGCGACGACGAGGCCCTGCACCTGCTCCGCCACGGCCAACTGCTCCACGATCCCCACGGTCGCCTCCGGCAGTTCTGGGACCAATCCCACATCGACGACGGCGCGCTCTGGAGGCGCAAGCTCGCCCAGCGCTACCGGGCATTCCGTCAGAGGCGCGCCAGCCTCGCCTGGAGCCTGCGGCGCGGCCAGCCCGTGCAGGTGCTTGACAACCTCCGCCTCCTGCTGGAGCACGCCCTCAGCGTCTGCTACTACCTGGAGGGCCGCCCGGCGCCGCCGCGCAAGTGGATCTTCCGCGGTGGGCTGCGCACCGCGGCCGGTCGGTCTCTGCGCGAGCCCATGCTCGAACTCCTGTCGTCGCTCGGCGACCTGGCCATGCTCGGCGGAAGCCTGAACCTCCACTACAATCGCATCTACCAGCGGGTGTGCCGGCTGCAGGACGCCCTAGAGGGCGTGCTGATCCACGCGGGCCTGCCGGTCCCGGGGCTCGCCGCCCATGCCGCGCCGCTGCAGACTCCGAGCGCCTCCGCGTCCCCGCTGGACGCGTCCCCGCTCGACGAAGGAGAGAGCCGGGCGCCTCGGGCCCGCTCGGGGCGGCGCGCGCGACATCCCCTGACCGAGCCGGCGCTGGAGGCGCCCCAGCCCGTCTCCGACGGCGGGGCGTGAGGGGCGCGGGTGACGCACAGCGTCTGCGCCGCCCGCGGGGCGCATAGCATCGAGGCGATGACGCCTATACGGCCCCTGGTCGTGATCTCCCTCCGACGCCTGCTCACCGGTGCCGCCGCCCTCACCGGCGCCGTCCTGACGCTGGCTTGGGCGGTGGGCGCCGCCGCTCCGGCTCGAGACGGCGCGTGGTCGGCACTCACCGGACTCACCCGGCTGTTCGCCGGGGGTGCGACCGCGGCGGCGGTCCCGGCCGCCACGGGGCAGGGGGCCCCGTCGTTCGGGCTGGTGACGCTGATGGTTGTCCCGACGGGAGCCGGCCGAGCCGCCACCCTTTTTCGCGACGGTCTGGCGGCGGGCCAGTTCGGCGGGGGCCCCCTGACCGTCGCCGTGCGTTCGGGTGACGTCCTGGCGGTGCGTGTGGCCGCCGGCGGGCCCCCGGCGCAGGTCCGGGTGCTGGCGGTGAGTAGGGATGTGGTTTTCCCGGAAGTGCAGGAGTGGCCCCTGAGGGCGGGCGGTACCCTCTCCCTGGCCCGGGTGCGCCTGGCCGCGGCCGCCGGCCCCTCCTGAGGCGGCTTCTCACGGCGCCGCGGGAGGGCCGCCGCCCACGCTCGATCGCGCCAAGGCGCTTGTTCGTCATGTTTCGGGAAGTTCCGGCAGGGCCGGCGTGGCGTTCCGCCGAACCTCGCCCAGGGGTGACGAGGTGGCCGAGCGCAGGTTGTGCGGGATCCGCGGGGCCACCACGGTGGCGGCCAACACCGCCGAGGCCATCCTGTCCGCGACGCGGCAGTTGCTGCTTTCCCTGCAGGCGGAGAACGGCTTGGTGGCGGAGGACCTCGTCTCCGCCATTTTCACGATGACGCCGGACCTCGACGCGGCCTTCCCGGCGACGGCGGCCCGGGACATCGGCTGGGACCGGGTCGCGCTCCTGGACGCCGTAGAGATCGGCGTCCCGGGGGCCCTGGTCCGCTGCGTGCGCGTACTGATCCACGTGTATACTGAGCGGGGTCCTGCTGGCGTCCGCCACGTCTACGCCGGGGACGCGGCATGCCTGCGGCCCGATCTCCGTTAGGCGGACGGACTCGACAGGGGAAGGGCCGCCCGCCGACGAATCGGCGGCGGGACCGCATCACCCGGCCGCAGGGCCAGGCTCGGCGGGCGAGGCTGGTCCCCGGCTCCGGTTCGGCAGCGCGCGGCGTGTTGGAGGCGATCGCTCCGTGCCCCCCGAACACCCGGACGGCGCGGGTGATGCGCAGATCGCCCGGGCCAGATTGCCCATCATCGCGATCGACGGCCCTGGCGGCGCCGGCAAGAGTACGGTCGCCCGCCGGGTAGCCGAGCGTGTCGGTTTCGTTTATCTAGATACCGGCGCGATGTATCGCGCGGTCACGCGGGCGGCCCTCGATGCGGGCTTGGCCGCCGAGGATGGTTCCCTGCCCCCGGAGGCGGTGACCGCCGTCGCGGAGACGGCTGACATCGAGTTGCGCCGGGACGGCCGGGCCCAGCGGGTGCTGCTCAACGGCACCGACGTCACACACGCCGTCCGTCAGCCGGAGATCGAACGGTTGGTGGCCGGAGTCGCCGCCGTGCCCGGCGTCCGCCGGGCCCTGGTGCCGCAGCAGCGGCGCATGGCGCGCCGCGGCGGCGTCGTGGTCGATGGACGTGACATCGGTACGTCGGTCCTGCCCGACGCCGAGTGCAAGTTCTTCATCACGGCGGATTTCGACACCCGGGTGGAGCGCCGCTACCGGGAACTGTGCCGCCGGGTCCGAGAGGTGGAGCGCGCTCGGGTCGCGTCGGACCTGCGCGCACGCGATCACATGGATGAGACGCGGGCGGAGGGGGCGCTGCGTCGGGCGCCCGACGCGGTGCTGGTCGATACCACGGACCTGACCGTGGAGGAGGCCGTGGAGCAAGTGTTGTCCCTGTGTCCGGGAGTGGTGCTGGCGGCCGCCCTTGCCGGCCGTGTGCCGCCCGGCGCGGGCGCAGAAGCCGGCGACAGCGAGGCGGGCGGCCCATGATCCTGTACTGGTTCTGCTGGATCGTCCTCCGGTTCTTCTTCGTCGTCATCCTCCGGCTGCGGGTGGAAGGGCGCGAGAACATCCCGCGCAGCGGTTCCTTCGTGCTCTGCAGCAATCATGTCTCCTGGCTCGACCCGCTGCTGCTCGGGGCGATGTTTCCGCGGCGACTGTACTACATGACCAAGGTGGAGGCGTTCGCCTCTCCGGTCGCGGGGATGATCCTGCGCACGGTCGGGGCGTTCCCGGTCCGTCGCCACGCCCCGGACCGCGGGGCGATACGGCGGGCGCTCGACCTGCTCAGCAATGGTCGGACGGTCGCCGTCTTTCCGGAGGGCACCCGCAGCCGCGATGGCCAACTCGGCCGGGCGGAGCCGGGCGCCGCGCTTCTGGCCGTCTGGTCCGGCGCGGAGGTGCTGCCGGTCGCCATCAGCGGCAGCTATCGCCCGGGCCGGCTCCGCCTCCGCTACGGGTCCGGCTTCCGGCTGACACGGCCGGACAACCGGCGGCATTCCGGCGAAACGCTCCAACGGCTGGCGGACGAAGAGATTATGGGGCGGGTTGCCGCGCTACTGCCGGGCGGTTCCCGCAGGCCCCGGGTCGCGGTCGACCCCGCCTAGGCAGGATGTGCGCGCCAGAGCGGATGGCCGGCCGCGATGCTCCGATGCGGATCCGGCCCCAGAGGGAGAGACGATCGCGACCGCAGGGAGCAGGGGGTGGCTTCGTGGTGGACGAGCCGGAGGCACAACCGGACGCAGGACCCGCCGGTTCGAATCTGAGGGGATCGCCCGGCCGGGAGGCGTCGCCGCCCGCCGGGGATCCTGGCCATGACACCGCCGTGAGCCCCGGGGGCTCGGCGTCGCTGCGTATCGGCGCCACGGTCACCGGCAAGGTGGCGGCCGTCCATCGCGACGAGGCCCTGATCGACGCCGGTGCCAAGGTGGACGGGGAACTCCCGTTGGTCGCGGCTGCCGCCGAATCCGCGGACGTGAGCCCCGGACAGGCCCTCACGGCGACGGTCGCCGGCTTGGATGCGGAAACGGGCGCCCCGCGCCCGTCCCGATCGCACGTCGCAGACGCAGAGACTTGGAACCGCATCGAGGAGGCTCAGCGCGACGCCGCCCCGATCGAGGGCCTGGTGCGCGAGCAGGTCAAGGGCGGCCTGGTCCTCGATGTCGGCGTGCGGGCCTTCATGCCGGCCTCCCAGGTCGAGCGGGGCTATGTGGCGGACCTGTCCCCGTACGTGGGGCAGACCCTCCGCGCGCGTGTTCTAGAATTCGACCGCGCCCGCGGCAAGGTCATCCTGTCGCGCCGGGCCCTGCTCGACGAGGAGGCCAGGCAGCGGCGCGAGCAGGTATGGGCCCAACTGGAGGAGGGCCAGATCCGAGAGGGTCTGGTCAAGGGCCTGACCGACTTCGGAGCGTTCATCGACCTCGGCGGGGTCGACGGTCTCCTGCACGTGTCGGCGATGTCGTGGGAACGGGTGGAGCGGCCCGGCGACCTGCTGAAGATCGGCGACACGCTGCGGGTCCGCGTGCTCCGGCTGGACCGGGAGAAGCAGAAGATCTCCCTCGGGCTCAAACAGGTGGAGCCGGATCCGTGGAGCGTGGTGGCGGAGCGGTATCCGGTGGGCGCCACCGTCGAGGGGCGCGTCATGCGGCTCTGCTCGTTCGGTGCGTTCGTGCAGATCCAGCCGGGCGTGGACGGCCTGATCCATATCTCGCAGTTGTCCGAGCAGCGCGTGCGGGAACCCGGCGAAGTCGTCCACGAGGGTGATGTCGTCCGTGCCACCGTTCTCCGGGTTTCTCCGGCCGACCGCCGGATCAGCCTGTCTCTGCGCAGCGCGCCCACGGCGCCACAGCGATCGGTGCGCGAGGGCGGAGCAGCCCCGGCACCCAGGTCGGCCGAGACCGTAACCGTCGGGGACATGGTGGGCGAGGTGGGGGCCCTGCTCCAACAGGAGTTCCGCCACCGAGAAGCGGACGCGGACGCCGGCAAGGCCTCCGGCGCGTAACCGGAACGGGCGTGCCGCCGGTCCCGGCCGCGGGGTCGCCGGATGCGGCGCGCCAGGCGTGCGCGCGCCGGCCCATCCGGTGCCGGGCGTCGGCCCCTGGAATGGAGCGCACGCTCAGGCCGCCACTCGGTCCGGCCGACCGCTCGGGAACGGAATGCCGGGGACCGAACCTCGGCAGACTGGCCCATGGGTGTTGCCTATGCCGTCCGGTGCCGCATTGTTGTGCGCTCTGATCGCGCTCGCCGTGTCGGGTCTCTGCGACGGCGTCCTGGCGTCCATCGATCTGATCCGTACGCCGTGCGTCCTCTGGGCCGCGGCGGCGGCCGCGGCCAGTGCCCTCAATCTACCCCTCGGTTCGTCCGGGGCGCTCGTCAATCCGGGGGGCACGCTCCTGCCCTTGTGTTTCGCGCTCTTTCTGACGGGGCGGCAGCGGCCGGGCCTGCGGGCGGCGGTGCGCACAGCCGCCGCCGCCGCGTCGGTGGGGATCGTCCTGTGCGCCGTTCCGGCATGGGCCCTGGAAGCCGGGGTCGGCTGGCCAGCGATCCTGCTCGCTTCGGCCAGCGCCGCGGCCGCCGCCCGCGGGTTGGCACGCCGCCCAGGTGAGGCGCTGGTCGCGGCCACCGCCGGTCTGGCCGTGGCCGCCGGCCTCCGGTATGCTGCAGGGGTGTCGGGCATCCTGCCCTGGCCGTCTTCGCTCGGCGGGGGCACCACCTTTGACGCCGGTGTGCTGGCGGTCATCGGCGGCCAGGTCCTCCAGCGCCTCCCATCCCTCTGGCGCGGGATGGTGCGCGGAGTACTCCGCGCCGAGGGCCGGCAGGCTCAGGACGCCGCGCGCTGAGCCGATGGGTGCCCGACTCCCGGGCGCCGGCGCGGCGGGATGGCGAAGGAGACCTCAACAGTGAAATCGCGCAAGATCCGGACGACCCGGCGGGCGGTCTCGGATCCGGCCTCCGGGCTCGGGACGACCGGCCCCCTCCTGGTGCTGACAGGGCGCCCCAACGTCGGCAAGTCCACCATCTTCAATCGGATCCTCGGAGAGCGCCGAGCCGTGGTCGAAGCGACCCCCGGGGTCACCAGGGACCGGCTCTACGCCCCCGCGGAATGGGCGGGCACCCCCTTCGTGGTCACCGACACGGGCGGCCTGGGCGGTGGGGACGGGGACCCCTTCGCCCCCCTGGTGGCGGCGCAGGCGCGGGCCGCGCTGGCCGAGGCCGACGTCGTGCTGCTGGTGGTGGATGCGGGCGACGGCCTGCTGCCGGCCGACCGGGACATCGCCGCCGAGTTGCGGCGCCTGCGGAGGCCGGTCGTGGTCATCGCCAACAAGGCGGACCGCCGTACCGCGTCGGTGCATGAGTTCTATGCGCTGGGCTTGGGTGAGCCCCTCCCGGTCTCCGCGGTGCGGGGGGAGGGGCTCGGCGACGTCCTGGACTCTGCCCTCGCCCTGCTGCAGGCCCGGCAGCCGGCCGACCCGTCGCCGGTCGCAGAGGAGGAGCCGCCGCGCGTCGCCTTCGTCGGGCGGCCGAACGTGGGGAAGAGTTCCCTCGTCAACCGCCTGCTCGGTACCGAGCGGCTCATCGTGTCCGACCTGGCGGGAACGACGCGCGACGCCATCGACGTCCCGTGGCAGCCCGGGGGACGTCGATTCCTACTGGTGGACACCCCCGGCCTTCGCCGGCCGGCGCGGATCGCCGCCCGGGGGATCGAGCGCTGGAGCGCGACCCGCACCTTTTCCGCCATCGCCCGCGCCGAAGCGGCGGTGGTCGTGCTGGATGCCGGCGAGCCGTGCACGGACCAGGACAAGCGCATCGCGGGCAGTGTCGTGGACCGGCGCCGGGCGGCCCTCCTCCTGCTCAACAAGGCCGACACCCTCTCGGCCGCCGCGCTGGCCGAAACGATGGACCTGGTGCGCCGGGAGATGCCGTTTTTGGCCCACGCCCCCCTGCTGGCCTGCTCCGCGGTGACCGGACAGGGCCTCGCCGGACTGCCCGCTTCCCTGGGGGCCGTCGCCGACGCCTATCGGCGCCGCCTCGCCACCGCGCCGCTTAACCAATGCGTGCGGTCGGCCGTCGCCCTGCACCCGCCGGCTTCCTTCGAGGGGCGGGCGGTGCGGATCTATTACGCCACCCAGATTCGGACCGCCCCCCCGACCATCGCCCTGGTCACGAATCGGCGGGGCGCCGTGGCCCCCGCCTATGCCCGCTATCTGGAGAACCGGATTCGTGCGACCTTCAACCTGGAAGGCGCCCCGATCCGGTTCGTCTTCCGCGAGCGACAGCATCGGCGCCTCGTCCTGGGCGGCTCTCCGGAGCGTCGCGGGTAGGACCGGCCCGGCCCTGTCTCGCCCCCTACGTTGGGACATAATCGCCTCCGCCCCCCCATACAGTTGCAGCGACCTGCCGGGAAGCGCGGGCTTGGCCGGGCCCGTCCGCATACCTCGGCACGGGGGTGTGACGGGCGCGCGGGCCCCGACCCGCGCCGCTACCGGTCACGGCGCCGGTGGATTGGGGGAGGGAGCGGAGGATGGAAGGGTACGATATCTTCGCGGATATCGCCCAACGGACCGGTGGAGAGATCTACATCGGCGTCGTGGGACCGGTCCGCACGGGCAAGTCCACTCTGATCAAACGCTTCATGGAACTGCTCGTCCTGCCGCACATCGCGGATCCGTACGAGCGGGAGCGCGCGCTGGATGAGCTCCCCCAGAGCGGGGCCGGGCGCACGGTCATGACCACGGAGCCGAAGTTCATCCCGGACGAGGGCGTCGCCATCACGGTCGGCGAGAATCTGAACCTGCGCGTCCGGTTGGTCGATTGCGTGGGTTTCCCTATCCCCGGGGCGCTGGGCTACACCGAGGAATCCGGCCCGCGCATGGTCGTCACGCCCTGGTTCGATTATGAGATCCCGTTCGAAGAGGCCGCGGAGGTCGGCACCCGCAAGGTGATCACCGACCACGCCGTCATCGGTCTGGTGGTGACGGCCGACGGCAGTTTCGGCGACCTGGCCCGCGAAAGCTTCGCCGCGGCCGAGGAGCGCGCCGTCAACGAACTCCGGGAGATCGGCAAGCCGTTCGCCATCGTCGTCAACTCCGCCCGGCCGGATTCTCCCGACACCGACGCGCTCGTGTCCCAGTTGCGCGAACGCTACGGTACCGCCGTGGTCGCGGTGAACTGCGGGCAACTCGACGAGGCCGGCATCGAACGGATCATGGAAGAGGTGCTCTACGAGTTTCCCGTCCGTGAGGTCAACATCCAGCAACCGGCCTGGGTACTCGAACTCCCCGCGGAGCACTGGCTGCGCCGCCGTTTCGACGAGGCGGCGGCGGAGACGCTGGAGGGGGTGCGCCGCCTGCGCGATGTGCAGCCGGCCCTGCACCGGCTCGCCGGCTACGACGTCGTCGAACGCGTGGACCTGATCCGCATGGAGATGGGCACCGGTATCGCCGACATCGGCCTGACGGCCCGGGAGGACATCTTTCAACAGGTCCTCGAGGACATCACCGGCGTAGACATCAGCGAGAAGGCCAACATGGTGCGCCTCCTGCGCGAACTGACCTTCGCGAAATCCGAGTTCGACCGGGTCGGGGACGCCCTGCGCGAGGTGCGCCAGGTGGGGTATTCCATGGTGACCCCCGACCTCACCGACATGACCTTCGAGGAGCCCGAACTCGTTCGGCGCGGCAACCAGTTCGGCGTCCGGCTCAAGGCCAAGGCGCCGAGTCTCCACCTCATCCGGGCGGACGTCGAGGCCGAGTACACCCCGATCCTGGGCACGGAGCGGCAGAGCGACGACCTCGTGCACTACCTGATGGAGAAGTTCGAGGATGACCCCCAGAAGATCTGGGAATCCCAAATCTTCGGCCGCTCGCTCCATGACGTGCTGCGGGAGGGCATTCGCCAGAAACTGACCCACATGCCGGAGAGTGCCCAGCAGAAGATCGCCGAGACGCTCCAGCGGATCGTCAATGAGGGTAGCGGCGGCCTGATCTGCATCATCCTCTGACGCCCGAGGGCGGGGTGGCTCCCCGCCCTCGCCGCGTGGCCCGAGCGTGTCTGCCCCCCACCTGCCATCGGCTTGACCGACGGGGCACCACGACCGCAATATGGACGAGGCGTAGACGGTTGTGCCGCCGCCGGTGGCGGGCAGGCCATGCCGGAGGGTGGGGGAGACGTTGCCGCACGGCAGCGCGGCGCCCGAGGACGTCCGAGAGAGGTGCCGGTCTCTCGGAGTTCGATTCTTGCAGCTTCAGTTCACCGATATCCTCGGCGTCATCAAGCACGTCACCATGCCCATCGCGCAGTTGGACAAGGCGCTGAACGGCGAGGTCGTCGTGGACGGGTCCGCCATCGAGGGGTTCGTGCGTACGCGCGAATCAGACATGTACCTCCGGGCGGACCCCCGTACGTTCTGCACGTATCCGTGGAACAACAGCCCCGATGCGCCCGCGGCCGACGCCGGCCGCGCCCGGACGGGGCGACTGATCTGCGACCTGTACAGCCTCGACGGCTCGCCGTTTCCCGGCGATCCGCGGCATGCCCTGCACCGGGCCTGCGCCGCAGCCGCCGAGCGCGGCTACACCCCGATGGTGGGGGCGGAACCGGAGTTCTTCCTGTTCCGCCGCGACGAATCCGGGCGCGCCACGACGGAGACCAGTGATCTGGCCAGCTACTTCGACATGGCGCCCCTGGACATCGGCGAGCGCGTGCGCGAAGAGATCGTCGCCGCCCTGGAGGACATGGGCTTCGGCATCGAGTCCGGCCACCACGAGGCGGCGCCGGGACAGCATGAGATCGACTTCAAGCACGAGGACGCGCTCGCCGCGGCGGACGACCTCATGACCTTCCGTCTGGTCGCCCGCCACGTCGCGGCGGCCCGCGGGTTGCACGCTACCTTCATGCCCAAGCCCTTCGGCGACGTCAACGGCTCGGGGCTCCACATCCACCTCTCGCTGGCCCAGGGCGGCCGGAACGCGTTCTACGACCCCTCCGCCCCGGATCAACTGTCCGAGGTGGCGCGGCACTTCCTGGCGGGCGTGCTCACCCACGCCCGCGGCTTCACGGCCGTCACCAATCCGCTGGTCAACTCGTACAAGCGCCTGGTGCCGGGATACGAGGCGCCGATCTATGCCACCTGGTCCCAACGCGACCACAGCCCGCTGGTCCGGGTGCCCTCCCGACGCGAGGCTGGCGCGCGCATCGAACTGCGCAGTCCCGATCCGTCCTGCAACCCATACCTCGCCCTATCGGCCATCATCTGGGCCGGCCTGGACGGTGTCGACCAGAAAATGGAGCCTCCGCGGCAGACCGGCGCGGTCGTCTACCGGATGAGTCCAGAGGAGCGCCGCGACCTGGGGATCGTCCCGTTGCCGGAGAACCTGGAAGAGGCCCTAGCGGCGATGGAGACCGACGAGGTCGTGCAGCGGGCGCTCGGAGAGCACATCATGACGCGCTTCAGCGAAGCCAAGCGCATCGAGTGGGACTACTACCGCCGCCAGGTCCACAAGTGGGAGATCGACCAGTACCTGTCGGCGTTCTGAAGCCTGTACAAGGCGTTGCGGCACCGTACGGAGGAACGCTACCGATCCCCGTCGCGGGCGGCGGATCGGGGCCGGGGGGGAGGATGGCGTAGGGTCGGCGGGCCCCGGAGGGCCCGCCGTGCGCATGCCCGAGGGAGAACGGCGAGGTGCGGCGGGCCGCGGAGGTCGGGGGCGTCACATGCGGCGCACGAGCCCGATGACCTTGCCCAGCACCGTGATCTGCGTCGCGTAGATCGGTTCCATCTGCGTGTTCTCCGGTTGCAGCCGCACGCGGCCGGTCTCGCGGAAGAACCGCTTGACCGTGACCTCCTCGCCCAACAGGGCGACCACGATGTCGCCGTTGTACGCGATCTGTTGCCGCCGCACGACGAGCAGGTCGCCGGGCAGGATGCCGGCGTCGATCATGCTCTCGCCGTCGACCGTCAGCATGAAGATCTGGTCGTCATGGATCCAATCGGTGGGCAGGGGAAAGGTCTCCTCGGCGTCCTCCACGGCCAGGATAGGCTGGCCGGCGGCGACACGGCCGAGGACGGGCACGAGTCGGGCCCCATGGGCGACCGGCACCGCACGGCTGCTGTGGGGTCCGGCGGGATTGTGCAGCAACTCGATCGTTCGGGGCTTGGTCGGATCGTGCCTGAGATAGCCCTTGGCCTCCAGGCGCGCCAGGTGCCCGTGCACTGTGGAACTGGAACGCAGGTCGACGGCCGCGCCGATCTCACGTACCGAGGGCGGATAGCCGTGGTCCCGAACGTGCTCTCGGATAAAATCCAAGATTCTTTGCTGCCGTGCGGACAGATCCGCCATAGTACAACGTCCCCCCATCACCCGTCCCGGGTCCGCGGATCCGTGTCCAATGCGGCTAGTATAGGTCAAACCGGCACGTTCTGCAAACAGGGGTTTGTGCTTGAATGTTCGCCTTGTCGGTACGGGAGGCGTACTGGAAATCGACCGCTCACCGGATTCTGCGCTCTCCGGCGAACTGATTCTGTACACCAAACCCGGCTGCCATCTCTGCGCCGAGGCGGAGGCCATGCTGGCTCCGCTCCTGCGGGAGGCCGGGCGCACGATGCGCTCCGTCGACATCACTGCCGACACTGAAGCCGCGCACCGCTTCGGGCTGCGGGTGCCGGTGCTGGTCTGCGGCGTGCGCGAACTCTGCTGGGGGAGGTTGGATCGCGCCGCGCTGCGCGCCCTGTTCGGCCTGCGGCCGTCCGGCCGGCGCTGGCGCTGAGGCACCCACTTCAATACGACGCGCTTCACCGCGGCCAAGCGCATCGAGTGGGACTACTACCGCTGGACCAGGCGTTCCCACAAGCGGGGGATTCCCTGTTTCCCTCCCCCCCTTGACATGAGCACGCGCGTTCCGATAGGTTGTGCTCGCAGGGGGGTGCGAACCTATGGTCCCATCGTGCGAACATACACGTGCGCGGCGACGGGCGATGTACGCGCGCCGCCGGTTCGTGGCGGTCCTGCTGGTATGCGGCGTCCTGGCGACGATCCACAGCGCGGTCGCGCACGCGCACGGCGTCCGCCCGTCCGGAACCACCGTGGTCGTGCAATCCGGCGACACCCTGTGGGGGCTGGGGGAGCGGTACGCACCGCCGGTGACGGACCTGCGCCGCTGGGTGTTCGAGGTGGAGCGGCTCAACGGCATGACCAGCAGCGTCATATTGCCGGGCCAGTCGCTCCGTCTGCCGGGTTGACCGCGGCCTCGACGGCGGCGTGCACGTCCGGCCGGTCCCCGACGTGGGGCGAGTTCCTGGCGTGCAGGAGGAACTCGACCGTCCCGCGGCTTCCCCGGATCGGCGAAGCTGCCACACCGAGGGCGCTCCAGCCCATGGAGACACACTCGTCCACCAAACGCGCCAACAGGTCCAGGTAGGGCGCCGCACCTTCGATGATGCCGGTGCGCCGGGCCCGGCCGTCGTCCACTTCGAAGAGGGGCTTCACCAGACTGACGATGTCGGTCCCGGCGGCGAGCAGTGGTTGGATCGTCCGCCAAGCCGTGCCGAGCGGCAGGTACGACAGGTCCAACGTAACGAGATCGGGTGCCGGTCTCAGGGATTCCGCCCCCAGATCTCCGATGTTGGTCCGCTCCATGCTGACCACCCGCGGATCCTGCCGGAGCCGTCCCAGCAGTTGGCCGAAGCCCACTTCCACCGCGTAGACGCGGGCGGCTCCGTGGCGCAGCAGGCAGTCTGTGAAGCCCCCTGTGGAGGCGCCGGCATCCAGTGCGATCCGGCCGTGTGCCTCGATGCCGAAGCACAGCAGGGCGAACGCCAGTTTGTCTCCGCCCCGGCTCGCGAAGGCCCGGATGCCCCGCACGCGCAGATCCGCATCGACCGGCACCTGGGCGCCGGCCTTGTCCAGGGGCCGGTCGGCGACCAGGACATGGCCGGCCATGACGAGGGCCCGCGCCTCGTGTTCAGATGGCGCCAGTCCACGCTCGACCAGGAGTTGCCAGACGGGTAGGCGCCGCTGTGCCAACGAGCCACCCCCGGCACTCCTTGTACCGGACGGCCGGTGGGGCAGTCAACCGGCGGAGCGCCGCCCGTGGACTGCCCCGGCCGGGCGGCCGGGCTTCCGGCCGCACCGCCCCCGGCCGCCCTCCCAGGGCCCCCCAACCATGGCGTGCTTGTGCTATCGCAGGAAGTCGTCCTCGTCGTCATCCCCGAAGTCGTCTCCGTATCGCTGCTGCAGGATCTGACGCCGCTTCTGCCGCCCCCACTGGGCAAACAGCGCGCCCCTGACGCCGGGCGAAGCCAAGGCCTCGGCCTGCGTCACCTCGGTGTAGCCCTGCAGGTCGCCCTCCGCCGCGGCATCGTCCCCGGCAGCCTGGGAGGACCGCGGGTCGTCCGTGGACGCCATCTGCATCACCCCGGCGCGTAGCGTTTGCCGGCCGCCGGGTCCGCTCTCCCGGCAAACACCGGCCGTCGTGCCGCATTGGTCCGGACGGACGCTGGATGACGCCGGCCGGTTGCTTCCAGTATGCTCAGTCGTGCCCGCGCCGCACTCCCCGGATCCGTCGAGGAGGTCGATCCTTGGGCCGGTTCGCCTTTCTCCTCCATCCCGTGAGTATGGCTGACTTTCACCGCAGATTCGGATTCTTGAAGCGCGTCCCGGAACGGCTGGTCGAGGGCGCGTTCCGTCTCGTGCCCCCATGGGTGGGGGCGGCGATCACCGGCATCGAATCGAGCGCCGGCGCATCGGCGGACGGCCTCTTTGTGATCCTCCCCTGGACGCCGCGCGTCCTCATGGAGACGCCGTGGCCGCTGACGCTGCGCCGCCTCGAGCAGGCGGGACGCATCGCCGAGGCCCAGGGGGCGCAGATCCTGGGACTGGGCGCCTACACCAAGATTGCGGGGGACCGGGGCGTCTCCCTCAACCAGCGCCTGCGCATCCCGGTGACCACGGGCAATTCGTACACGGCGGCGACGGCCATCGAGGGCGCCCTTCTGGGTGCCGAGCGCATGGGCATCGCGCCGCGCACGGCCGCGGTCGCCATCGTCGGCGCCACCGGCGCCATCGGCGCCGCCTGCGCGCGCGTGCTCGCCGATCAGGTGGGGGAATTGGTGCTGGTGGCGCGCGATACCGCCCGCCTGGGGGCGCTGGCGGCCGAGTTGCGGGGCGCTGGCGGCTCCCTCCGAGTCGAACGCGACCTCAAGGCCGCGGTGCGGGGGGCCGACGTCGTCATCTGCGTGAGTTCGGCCATCGACGAAATCTTGGCTCCGGAGGACTTCCGACCGGGCGCCGTGGTCTGCGACGTGGCCCGGCCGCGCAATGTCTCGGCTGCCCTGGCCGGCGCGCGCGACGACGTGCTGGTCATGGACGGTGGCGTGATCGCGATTCCCGGCCAGAACATGGACTTCGGTATGAACTTTGGTTTTCCACCGCGAACGGCGGAGGCATGCATCGCGGAGACGATCATCCTGGCCCTGGAGGGGCGCTGGGAGTCCTTCACGCTCGGACGGGACATCTCCGCCGAGCAGGTGCGCGAGATCTCCGCCCTGGGTCGCAAGCACGGGCTGCGCGTAGCGGGGTTCCGTCGCTTTGAGCGGGCACTGACGGACGCCGACATCGACGCCATCCGTGCACGGGCGGAGGATGCCGGCATGCGCCGGAGCGGCTGACAGGCGGCGGCATACCACCAGGTGGCGGACGGCGAAGGGGTGTCGGGAACCGCGGTCAGCGCCCGCGCTCATGGCACGAGGCACCTGAGGCGCGGGCGGAGGATGTGCAGGGCCTGCCGCGGGCGCTGGCGGCGGTCCGGCCGTTCATGACCCGCGGGTCCCGGGCGGGGCCACCGTCATGGGCGACGGGTGCGCATGGGCGCCGCGAAGACCGGGCCATCCCCCCGCCCCTCGACTTCCGATAAGAAGTATTATGTCAACTGAGCGGACCCCCGGAGCCCTTGGGCCAGTAAGTTGGCCCCCGATTCAGCCCAAGGGAGGCGCCCGGTATGCAAGCTCCTGCATACGCCCCGCCGGCCCCCGCGCCGCGGCTGCGCCACGGCTTCTACCGCATCCCCGAGGCGGCCGGCATCTGGTCAGTCCAGGGCGGCTACATGAGGCGCGACGGGCGTCTCGTCCTCGCGGACGACCTGTCCCATCTGGCCACCGGCGCGCAGTCCGAGGCCGAGGCCGAACGGCTCGTGCGGTCCAAGGCGCGCCGGCGCGGGTGGCGCCAGGTCGAGATCCACTCCCTGGAGCGCCAGCCCTACGTGTACTTCCTCACCGACCCGACACCCGCGGCGGCCGCCGACCTCGGCATCACCGCCGCCGACTGGCTGCCCGAGAAGCCCGAGGATTTCTGGGGCACCCGCCAGCCGCGGCGGGCGATCGCCCGATGAAACTGCCGCGTCGGCTCCTCTCACCGGCGGCCGATCGCCGACAGATCGCCTGCTCCGGATCTGGCGTCGCCGTCGCCGCCGGCGGCCGGTACGCGGTACGTCGCGCGGGGGGCGGGCTCGGGGGTGCGTGCACGCGGACGTTTTTCGCCCTCGACGCCAAGGCGTTCATGGCGCGCGAGCGCCGCCTCGGTTACTCCATCGAGATCGGGCTACTGCATCTCCAGGCGCCGGGCCGGCTTCAGTCCCCGGCGGTCGATCGCCGCCGCGTCGCCTTCCTCCGCATGTCCTCCGCCGGCCGACCTGGTGGGGCGTATGTCGCAATTGGCCGACCGCCTCGCGTCCTTCTCTCGCGCCCAGGCCCTCGCCGCGGACTGCGTGGCCGGCGGCCCACCTGGCGCCCGCCGATACCACGACGGCGCCGCCATGGCCTATGCCGAGGCCGAGCGTCTGGTGCGCGTTCTGACGGGGACCGCCAATGGCTGACATCGTGAAGGAGATCGTGCAGACATCCCTCTCGCCGGCGGAGAGCCTCCTGGTGCAACGCCTGGCCGAATACCTGGAGATCGACATGCGGGACGCCATGGTTCGCGCCGTCTATGCCTGCGCCCGCGAAATGCTGAGCCGTGGCCGAACCATCGGCGCCCGGAGCGGATGCCATCGGCCGCATTCTGCGCCGGAGGGCTCTGCAGCAGGCCTGCGACCAGATCCAGGACGAGTGGCGCCGGCGGACATTGCGCCTCAGCGACGGCGAACGACAGGTCTTTCCACCTTCGTAGCATCGCCCCCGGGCCGATACACGGCCGGAGGCGATTTCGAGTGAAGGTGACCGTCACGATCGGCCGTCCCCATGATCCGATGCGCGTGGCATATGTCTTCGGCAGCGGCCTCGGCCGCGCCGGCGGCGATGATGGCAGCGTACACATCACTCGGGCACCCGACGGGAGTTGCATGCTGAACATCGCCGGTTGGATGCCTGGCGATCGTGAATGGTCGATCGATGTCGGCATGGTCCTCGGCCGCGCGGAGGCGACGCATTTGCGGCAGCACCTGGTGGGCGCCGGCATCCCGTACCGCGAGCGGCTTCCCGAGGCGCTGCGGGATCGGTGGGCCCTGTCCTGGGAGGACGAGGCGCGGCGATGGACAGAGCGGCGGTCGGCGGATTGAGGGATGGCCACCCCGCCAGAATGGCCGGATCGGCCCCGATTTCGGTCGGAAGAGGGACTTTGGGCGCTCTACTGGACCAGAGGAGCATGAAAACGTTCCAGGGCTTCTGAAGGGCCTTCGCCGTCGAAATATGTCGAGGACCCCGGCAAGGAGGCCGGGACCGTCAGTCCCGGCCTCCGCCCCACTCACCGGCGGCCTTATGCGGGCAGGAATACCGTCTCGATCCTGCCCCCGTATCGGAGCTGCGGGTTGGCAGCCGCCCCGGCCTCGATCGCCCGCGCGAGGGCAGCCACCGCCTCCATGCGGGTTTCACTACAGGAGAGCCGCCGCAGGTCCGCCAGGTTATGGTCGCCCGGGCATGATTCATCGGTCGCCATGAGCACCGGCACGAAGACTTCCCGCAGCGTCGCCATACCCGCCCCCCCCTGTTCAGTAGCGCCGGCGCCACTCTCCTCACAGGCCAGCCTCTGCCCGACTCACCGCCGCGCCACGGAACGCCGGCGGCCGGCCGCCTGGTGTCCCCGGCTCGGCTGCCACGCGGCCAGGCTGTTCGCGCTCACCAGGAGCCACGTGCCGCCCTCCCGCGCCGGGTGCGCGATCACGTCGCCACGCGTGATCGCCTTGTGCAGCCCGACCAGAGACACGCCCTTCCGCGTCACCGCTTCGCTGGTCGAGATCCACTCGTCCGCGGCGAACGGGTCGCTGGTGTAGTCCGTCTCGGGCGACGCGCGCAGCTTGCCCTGGGCGACGCCGAGGCGGTCCTCCATGTCCCGCACCGCCCGGAACAGGGGATGGTCGTACACCGCCCGAGTGATGACGCCCCCCGTCGGCCCGAGCAGCGGACTCGCGCCCCCGTCCACCAGGCGGCTAAAGGCCGTCCAGTCCATGCCGTCTTCCATGGCGGCCCGACACGTCGCGAGATAGCCGGCCTCCGCCTCGTCCAGCCCGGTCAGGTCGAGGACATCGCCGCCGACGGTCCGATACGTGACCGCGTCCATGCTCCATCCGCTCCTTACGATGCAAATATACACCATCGGTATATGTTCGTCAAGGAAGGCGGGGGCGCCCGGGGCGCCCCCGCCTCTCGTCTCACTCCGCGGGCCCCAGGATCTCCGGCACCCCGGCCACCTCGACGAACATCGCTTCCTGCCGGAACCGCTCCCGCGCCCACTCGACCACGACGAGCCACGCCGGCAGGTCCCGCCAACTCTGCAGGGCGACGATGTATTGCCGGCTTTCATCGCGGAAGACCCGTCCCTGCGCCTTCCACGCCCCGGCGACGTCCCCACCCCGGGTGAACCCGCCGAAGTCCAGCAGTTTGGCTTCGAGCGCCCACCAGTGCGCATCCAGAAACAGTTGCCCGTCGTTGTCCGCCGCCGGCACCAGCAGCACCGCCTTGACCATCCGTGGCGCACCCCCTCTCCACCGCAAATATACACCTAGTGCAGTTATTCGTCAATAGATCGGGTGTAGATTTTTGGGGTATGCAGGCGGGGGTTCCGATAATGAGCCTTGTGTCAAACTCGCGACTTTATCGACTCCCGGGAAAGGCGGTTTCCGCCCGAAATCCGCCGAGCATATGTTCACACGGAGGCCGGAAACGCCGCCGAAAACGGATCCGGGCACCTCGCCCATGCTCGCTGTAGCTCGCTCGCACTCATCCGCACGTTTTTCGCCCCGGAGGCCCCGGAGAGGCTCCAGGAGCCCCGCCCCTCCCCCGCCCCTATCTCGACCCCAGGGCGGCGCGATCGCCCGCGCCTGGGCCGTCAGCGACGCGCTCCGGGCCCGTGCGGCGCAGGTAGAAGGCGTGGCGGCCGAGCTTGATCCGCGGCAGGCGCCGGGCCGCGGGACCGGCGCGGCGCGCCGGCAGCAGCTCGTAGCCGACCAGGGCCAGCGCCGACCGGACGGCGCTCTCCACCTGGTGGCGTTCGTGCGCCTCGGCGGCCCGGCAGAGCTGCACCCGGGGCATGTCCGGGCGGAAGTAGAACAGCGCGCGCGGCCGGATCGGGCCCCGCTCAGTCATGGGACGCATCCCTCCTCGTCGGCAGCCCCGGCGGTCGTGCACCGATGCGCTCCTGCAGCCATCCGGCCGCGGGGCGGAAGAGGCGCTCGGATGGGCGCGGCACGATGGCCAACCGCCAGGCCGATCCCGGACGGGATGTCGCCTCCTCGTCGGGCACCAGCAGCCCGAGGCCCTGCGCCGTCAGCGCCGCCGCGTTGCGCGGCTCCTCGGGCAGCGCGACGAGGGCACAGTCGGCCGCGAGCAGATAGCGCGCCGCCTGGGCCGCCGCCGCGCGCGGCCCCCGCAGCTTGACCTCAATGGCCCAGAGCGCCCCGTCGGGCCACCGGGCGACCAGATCCGCGCAGCGGTTGAGGATCGGCACCTGTCGCCACGTCGCCGCGCCGGCGCGGTCGAGCCAGGCGCAGAGGTCCGCCTCCATGGCCCACTCGGTGCTCCAGGTCATGTCGCCGGCGCCTCCAGGGCCACCCGCTCCGCCGACACCCAGGCTTGTCCCTCGCCGGCCACCGGCGCCACGAGCAGGTCGGCCGCGCCCCAGCGCTGCCGCACATCGAGCACATAGACGCGGACCCGCCAGCGTCCGCCTTCGACCGACAGCAGGCCCTGCGCGCGGACCGCGGGCAGCATCGTCAGCGCCGTCAGCATCGGCGCCTGGGCCGATCGCGCCTCCCGGACCCATTCGGGCAGCGGCATGTCCCCCGCCTCCCCCTATACCCTCTACACCCTCCAGGTCAGACCGAGCAGACCGGCGCAGAGCGCCCAGAGCGCCCAGGAGACCGCCGGCGTCCGTCCCGATCGTGCCGCGCGCAATTCCAGCAGGACGATGAGGACCCCGACGGCCCAGAGGAGCAGGTCCAGGCCCAGCGTGCCGGGAGCCCGGCCGCCGTGGAGCGCGTAGGCGCGCGTCACATATACGACCAACGGGAACACCGCCGTGAACACGCAGCCATAGACCATCGCGCCCCATGCCACGTCCCCCACGGTGTGTGCGGCCGCCCCCACGAAGTCCGGCGGCCGCGGGGCCCACCGGGGCGGCAGCGCGTCGGTGAGCAGGCGGCCCAGGGAGACGAGCATGCCCCAGACCATGACGTAGAAGATGGCGAGGATGCACCGCGCGAACACGGCGCCGGCCCCCGGATTGAGCGCGACCGTCATGCGTATCAACGCCGGTATCTGACTCGTGACCAGGAGCAGCGCGAGAAACACCAGGCTCAGCGCGGCCGCCGCCGCATCCTCCCATGCCGCTTTCACGGCTCCCCTCCCCCCGAGGCCCAGACACGGAGCAGCAGGAGGGCGATTGTGGAGAGGATCATTATGAAGTAGTAGACCCTCCGCAGCATCACGCGCCCATCCCCAGCAGCCCGTCCAGCTCGTCCAGGCTCGGCGCTGGCGGCGCGACGACGCCGGCGCGCTCCTGCGCCGAGCGGATCGAGAGGTCCAATTGCTCCAAGAACTTGTCGAAGGCCGGCATCGTGCGTGGGAACTGGAAGCCCCGCACGATCTCCCGCGTGTTGTATGCGCCGAGCAGCGCCCGGGCCCGGGCCGCCGGCAGGTAGAGCGTGCGGCGCGGCCGCCCGCCCTGGTCGAATGTGTCATAGCGGAACCCGACCAACTCGCCGCGGGCGTCGAGCAGCTTGCTGCACCGTATCCACACGTCGACCACGGCGCGGATCCGGGCGTCCATGAATCCCATATGCTGATCGGTCACCAACGTGGTGGCGCCGATTTTGCGCAGGAACATGAAGAAGTGCGTCAGGACCACGTTTTGGCTCCCCATGGCCATCCGCGCGTCGACCAGGCGGTGCAGCTCATCCAGCGCGACGACACCTCCGCCGCCGGCGGTGAACTGGAGCCAGTCCTTCTCGTCCCGCAGCAGGTAGAGCTTGAAGGCGGCGCTGCGCTGCGCGTGCCGCGCGAAATACTCCTCGCGCAGCGTGTAGTTGGACAGGACCGGCAGGCCCCCGGCCTTGTACGACAGGAGCCAGGCGAAGTACGTCACCCCGAAGGTCTTGCCCGCGCCCAAGTGGCCCGTCAATGCCGCGATCATCGCGCCTACCTCCCGAACAGCCCGCGGCGCCGGCTGGGCGCCTGAGCCGCCATCATCCGGGGCCGCGCCGCCAACGCCATCGCCTGCAGGCCCTGAATGAAGTCCGTGGCCGGCCCGCCCAGCAGGCGCAGCCGCTCCGCCTCATCCGCGATCCGCGCATAGAGGGTGCCGCGGCCGCCGTCCAGCGCCCGCAGGAGCATCAGGCCGGCCGCCTGGAGGCGGTCCACCGGCAGCTGGTGCCGCTCGATATAGCCGAGCGCCTCGACGAAGGCCTTCCCCATGTCCGGACCCGTCGGCACCTGCGGGACGCCATCCTGGGAGACGCCGAAGAGATCCCCCGCCATGCCGTCGGCGCCGTTGTCGGGCCCGCCCATGAGTCCATAGGCCTGGCCGTCGGCGTCAGCCATGCTTGCCCAGCACCCGGAAGAGCACGATGACGAGCATGAGCAGCGTCGCCCAGTCGACGATGTCGCGGCGCTTCGCCGCCGGCGGCTCGGCCCCCGCGAACACCGCCCGCAGCACGGCCGACTCCTCGAGCCCGCGCAACCGCTCCGCCTCGACCATCGCCGGCAGGTCGACCGCGGCGAGGAAGAGGCGGCCGCCGGCGCGCAGGACGACCTCGCGCAACTGGTCGCGGGGCAGCAGCAGCGACCCGGCCTTGATCGCTGCGGAGGTGGCCTCGTCGACATCCACGAACTGCGCCTGGTGGTCCCGGATGAGCAGGACGCGATCGGCGGGCGGGCCGGCGGGGCGGCGGCCAGGGAACAGCGCCATGGGCACTCCCTCTTTTCGCGCGAAAACTCACATGGGCAGGTGCCGGAACGGGGTCCGCCCGGGCCGGGCCGAGGCGACGGCGCGGGCCCGCTGCCGGAATTCGGCCGCGGTCTGCGTCACGTACTGCTGCAGCGCCGACGCCCGGGCCCGGGCCGCCTCCACGTCGCCGCGCTCGATCTCGGCCACCAGTTGGGCCGCATGGTCCTGGAGCATGTCGAAGCCCGTCGCGAGTTGTTCGAGGAGCTGCACCGCCGGGTTCTTGCTCATGCCGATGTGACACCCCCTCTCGAAGCCGCCGCCGGCCGCATCCCGGCGCCGAAGTGCTCCGTATGCGTCCAACCCGTCCGGGAGCAGGTGAGGAAGCCCCAGAGGACGGGGACGACCCAGGAGAAGCTGAAGGCCATGGACGGCACGATGTTGCGCCACAGCCGCACCGGTACCCCCGCGCGCCACAGCCAGAGGAGGTTGAGCGCGGTGTTGACGCCGGCCCAGAGGACCAAGCCCGCCCATCCGTCCCGCGGCAGGACGGCCAGGAAATACAAGAGGGTCATGACCATGGCGATGGGGTTGAAGAGCATGAGCAATTGGTCGAGCGCGACGAAGTCGAAGCGCGACACGGCGCGGCGCAAGAGCGGCCAGGCCATCAGGGCGATGCAGAGCGCTTGGCCCCGCATCCAGCGGGTCCGCTGGCGGACCGAGGCCCGCATGGTCATGGGCTTCTCGTCGAAGACCCCAACCTCGCAGTACGCGACGCGGCGGCCGGTCAGGACCAGTTGCAGCGTGTACTGCAGGTCGTCGACGAGCGTGGTCGGCTGGAACGGGACGGCCCGCAGCGTGTCCGCGGCGATGGCCATACCGGTCCCGCCGAGCTGGGCCGATAGCCCGAGGACCGCCCGCGAGCGCTGCACCGTCAGATTGGCCGCCCAATAGCTCGCGGCGTAACTGCGCGCGATCCAGCCGGCCTCCGGGTTGCGGGTGTCCAGCTTCGCCTGCACCGCGGCCGCGCCGGCGGCGAGATGGTCGGAAAGCGCCTGGAGCAGGTCCGGATCCACCAGGTTGTCCGCGTCGACCACGACGACGCCGGCGAACAGGGTCAGCTCACCCGAGGCGGTCAGATGCCGCAGATACCAGGCGATCGCGTGCTGTTTGCCCCGCGGCCCGCTATCCCGCACCACCACATGCGCGCCGGCGCCGCGCGCCAACTCCGCCGTGCGGTCCGTGCAGTGGTCGCAGAGCACGGTCACCCGGAATCGCTCGCGCGGGTACCGGGAGGCCTCCAGCGAGGTCAGCACGTCCAGGATGACGCGCGCCTCGTCATGCGCTGGCACGATCACCTCCAGCGGCCGGGGCGCGGCCGCCGGCGGCGGTGCCCGCCGCGCGAGGCCGCCGAGGCCGAGGACCAGGTTGTACACCACCAGCTCCGAGCAGGTCCCGGCGACCGCGGTCGAGAGCGCGTCCAGGCCCGTCACCACCACTTCACCCCTGCCTTGAGCGCCAAGTACACCCGATACGCCGCGATGGCGGCCTGGAGGGCGACCAGGATCGACCCAGCGATGAGGATTGTGGAGATGGCGCTCTCCCATCCGGGCCCCAGCCAGGCCACCGGTCCCAGCCACTGGCCGGCGTTCGGCACCCCGGCCGTGGCGATCCGGTTCGTCTGCTCCAACGCCCCGACGGCCGCCTGGAGCGCCGCCACCGCCGGATTGACGATGATGTCCGCGATCGCGTACATCCCCGACCCTCCCCTCTCGCAACGCGCGCAGCGCTATCGGACTTGCTCGGCATGCTCCCGCATGGCGTTGGCGCGTTCGTCCGTTTCCCTCGCCGCCCTGTCGATCTCGTCGGCCGCCGGGCATGGCGCCCCAGCCGTGCGTTCGGCCCGCATGATGCGCGCTCGCCGGCGCAGATGGGCCGATAGGTCGCGCATAAGGCGCAAGTCCTCTTCCGCGTCCACCCCCGACACCTCCTCACATGCTCCGGAACGTGTTGATGACCGCCAGGCCGAGCAGGATCCAGACCAGCACGCCGAGCAGGTAGCCGAACGTCTGGAACCCGATCGGGTCGAGCAGGCTGCGGACCTCTGTGAAGCCGGTGGCGAGAGGTCCCTGCGAGGCAGGGATGATCGTCGCGGATGCCAATGCCGAGAAGGTCGCGATCGTCCCCTGCACGACGGAGACGAGCACCTCCAGAGAGAGGGCGATGACCTGCACCACCAGGCCGGCCAGGGCGACGATGCGCTCCAAGAGGTAGATGAACCCGTTGAAGAACTGCACCGCCGCCGCCGCGACCGCCGCGAGCCAGGACAGGGCCGTGTCGAGGCCGTTGACGAACGTCCCGATGATCGGCGACAGCGCGGAGGAGATCGCCTGGCCGATGTAGGACAGGCCGTGGCTCCACAGGTCACCGAGCCATGTCCACATCGCGCCGTCACTCCCCCGCGCGGCCGAATATCGCATCCACCCATCCGAGCACGACCGCCAGGGCATACCAGCAGATCAGGGCGATGCCCGGGGCGACGACGACCGGCCAGTCTTGCCCGAACAGGCCCATCACCCAGGCATAGACGCCGGCCGGCAGCCATGCGCTCATGGCGCCGTCGCCCCCGGGCAGGGCGGCGACCCCGCCGGGCACCAATCGCAGCACCAACCGAGCGGTGGCCCCCCGTCACCGGTGGCCTGATAGTTGCCGGTAGACGGTCCCCCATTGCCCGTGGCCTGATAGTTGCCCGGCGGCGGCCCGCCATTCCCGGTCGCCTGGTAATCGCCGGTACCGCCCAGGGGACCGGTATTGGATGGCGTGGGTGGCAGGACGAGATACCCCGTGGGAGCCGGCGGGGCGGCGGCGTAGGTCAGCGACGGCACAGAGACGTTCGGGTCCGTGGTCAGGGCGGACGGCTCAAGCGGGAGGTTCGGGGCTGTCACCGACCCGGCCGCCGGCGGGGCGGCCTGTGCCGGCGTCGCCGGCTCGGCCCCGGGGGTCAGCGCCGACACGATCGCCGCCGTGTTGGAGGCCGTGGCCTGGGTCGCCGAGAGGATGCCGGGCCCGTACACGGCGTCGTAGACGGGCGTCGACCCCGCGGGCGGGGGCGGTGTCGAGCTCGATGCCGGGTCGCCCGAACTGCCGCCGCCCGTGCAGCAGGTATCGGTGCCGCCCGAGCTGGTCCCCGGCCCCGTCGTGCTGCCGCCATAGGTCGTCGGCGCGGCGAACGTCCAGTTTTCGACGATCGTCGTCGTGTCCGCGGTGCAGAAACTGACCTCGTCCGCATATGCCTGCACCGCGCCCGACGTCGACAGGCCCATCAACTGCCAGGCGATGGCGTTCGGTTGGCCCGAGTTCGGGGACCAGCCGGTGCTCCCGTTGGCCGGGATCTCCCCGTAGTCCGCTTGGAAGGCGCCGGTCGACGTGTAGCCGTATAGCAGGATGTTGCCGATGCTCTTGGGGTCCATGTCCAGGGCGCAGACGACGTCCCCAGAGGGCGCCACGACCACCTCGCCGCCGGCGGACAGGGTCGCCCAGACATTGGTGTTCGCGTCCGCCTCGGCCGTCGTCACCGCGGCCGACCATGAATCGGCCTGGGCGATGGTGGCCGCCTGGACGTGGTGGGCGGAGAGGAGCACCGCGCCGATGAGGGCCGCCACGGTCGCGGCCGCGATCGGCGCCAGCCGCCCGCGGCCGCGCCGGGGCCGCTCCCCCCAGGCCGAATCAGACGTCGTCATCATCGGCCTGCACCCCCCGCCCCCGCTGCCCCCCGGCACGTCGGAAATTCTGGATGATAACCGGCAGGATCTCTTTCATCGCCCGCGAGAAGAGGGCCATGCCGACGGCCATCGCGGGGATCGGCCAAAAGGTGTAGAACATCTGGATCATGTCGGACCACCCGCCCGAGACGGCCGATCCCAGATTGACGGTGAAGCCCGGTAGCATCAGCGTCGACAACCCCGCGCCCTCCCCTCAGCGCCACCGGCCGAACTCGCGCGCCCCACCCCGGATGTAGGCCACCGCCAGGCCCGCGAACGCCTCGAAGAGCAGGAGGCCGAGAGAGAGGACGATGCCCTCCCAGTAGTTGACGATCAGGTTCGCGATGGCGGTCCAGAGGCCGGACCCGATCAGGTCCGGCAGCACGAAGGCGCTCGTCCCGTACATGCGGCGCCCCCTCTCACAGCCCGCGGACCCGGTCGGCGGCCCGCGCGATCAGGGACACCAGGCCGCCCCCGAACCCGGCGAACAGCGTCAGGGCGGCGGCGAGAATCACCGCCTCCCAGAAGTCCGACCAGAGGGTGCCGATGGCCGCCCAGAGGCCGGCGTCGGCCAAGCTGGGGAAGGCGAAGGCGCCGACAACCCCGGTCGTGGGGTCGGTCGGTTCGGCGGGCAGTGCGGCCGTCGCGGTCCCGCAGCCGCCGGCGTTGCAGGCTTCGAGCTCATACCAGTACATCACGCCGTTGGTGACGGTGCCGTCGGTTGCCTGCAGCAGCGTGATGCCCGATTGCATGGTGGCGAACGGGCCTGTCTGCGAGAGGGCGCGCAGCAGCGTATAGCTGGTCGCGCCGGGGTCAGCCGTCCATGCCGCGTCCACGCTGCCATCATGTGGATAGAGCACGAAACCGGTCGGCGCCGGCGGCGGCGGGATATTCGGCGTCGCGGATACAGCGGCACTCGGCGCACTGCATCCGCCGGCATTGCAGGCTTCGAGCTCATACCAGTATGTGGTGCCATCGGATACCGCCGCGTCAGTGTAGTTCGTCCCCGCGATGGCGGAGGCGAGGGTCGAATATGGGCCGGCCTGCTCGGCCGCCCGCAAGAGAGTGTAACTCGTCGCCTGCGACTCCGCCTGCCATGAAAGGGACACGCCCGAGGGCGTGGACGAGGCGGTCAGCCCGGATGGCGCCACCAATGGCAATGGCGCAATGCTGCTAGTCCCCAGCGTGGCCGGCTCATTGGCCCCCGCGTAGGGATAGAGGGTGCCGGATGGCACATCGCCGGACGGAACAGTAAGCGTCAACGTTTGCAGCAGCCCGCCGCCGCTGTCATAAATCTTGAGTGCCTCGACCAGACTGGAGGCGTCCCACGACAACACGACCTGGTCCCCTTGCACCAGGCCCTGCGAGGGGGTCAGACTCTCCTCATAGGTCCAAGTGTATCCATAGTTAGACCCGTAGCCGAACTGAATTCCTGTGCCATTCGTCAGGAGACGCCAGGCCAATACGCCTCCCGAGGCATTGGTGAGGCCCATCCATTCGGAATTGCTTCCCGCGGTGTCGCCCATGGTGAATCCGGCCTCGGATGCACTGGCGCTGTACACATAGGCGGCGCCGGTGGTACCGGTCCCCGAAACCGTGTACTGAATGCCCGACGATGTCTGCGACCAGGTCCCCGGGTTGGTGGCCGATCCATAGTCCACTTGCGTCCATCCGGACGCGGCCGCTGGCGGCGCGGCCAGGAGGATGGAGGCGGCGAGCACCAGGCCGATGCCGAAGGCCGATACACTTTTCATGCGAAAACCCATGCCGCCGCCTCCCCCCTCGGGCCGGTCGCCCGGGCCGGAGGTCCCCCCCCGCCCGGGCGACGCACCGCTCTCCCATCCATCGGTGCCGGCGGACTCACATGCTCTTGACCTTGTCTCCGCCCTTGCTGATGAGGCCGATGAAGCCCCCGGCAAACGCGGCGAACAGCGTCAGACCGATGCAGAGCACCAGCGGAGCCCAGAAGTCCAAGAGGAGGCTGCCGATCGCGCCCCAGAGGCCGGCGTCGGCCAAGCTGGGGAACGCGAAGCTGTTCACGACGACCGTGCTCAGGTATCTCACCTCCTCCCGGCGGGACACGACCGGGTACTGTTGCTAGCTACAGACCCGGCCAATTCCGGACGCCGGCCCGCACCAGGCGGATAATCAAGAAGATCGCCGGCGCCCCAATTCCGAAAGCCAAACCGAGCATAAAATAGGGTCCAAAACTGTTGAGGACATCGGTCACGAACCCCAGAATCGGCGTCGGGTCGCTCACCGACCTGCACGCTTCCGGCGCATGGTGGCCTCGAACGCCGTGATGCAGGCGGCCAGCACGCAGAGGCCCAAGATGAGCGCCCCGGGTCCGTGCGGCATGTGCACGCGCTATCTCCTCAGAGCCCGAATGACCGCGCCGAGTACCATCGAGATTACGGCGCCGAAGGCCGCGATGCCGAGAACGACATAGATGACGAGCGAGAACATGTTCCACAGGTCAGTCATGTAATTCGCCACCAGACCCCAGTCGAAGGTCCCGAAATTCAGCGTGCCGTACATTAGTTCACCTCCTCCTCAGCCAGCGGAACGGGACCGACACGACCAGCATCGCCACGGCGATGACGAGCGCCGCGCCCTGGAGGGCCGGCCAGCCGAAGAAAAAGTGGAGCCCGTCGAAGATGATCCCGCTATACACCGGATCGCCCGCGGCGCGCCCAGAAGGTCGGCAGACGGCCAATCGCGGTCAGCAGGACGTCCGCGGCAAGGATCGCCGCGCCCACGGCCAGGCCATGACCGACGAGCGTCGAGCTGTTGAGCAGATCCCAGAGCCCCTGGGACTGGAGCATGCCGCGTCACATCCCATCGGCCCACGAATCGACCTTCGCCTGCCACCAACTCACGAGCTGCACCACGACGAGGACCACCAGCACCAGGCCGATGACCAGCTCCCCCAGCGTGAAGCGCGCCAAGACCTCGAACGCCCCATTGGGCGTCCAGACGAGAAAGGCCATGGGCGTGCTGCCGATGAGCTGGACATACAGGCGGCATCACCCCCTCCGGGTGCGGAAAAAGCAAAAAGCCCACGCACCCGAGTGCGTGGGCTGATGACTGCGGCGGCGCTGGCTGTTAGGCGGAGGCCCCGAAGGACCAATAGCCGGCGCCGTCGAAGTTGCCCCACACCGACAACGACCGCGCGGGGGGTGCAATCCCGTTCGGTTCGGCCACTGCGAGGGGCTGCAACCCCCCGCAGTGGCGTCGGTGCCCTGACTTGGTGCCCCGCATTCGCCAGCCGTTGGCAAGCTCCTCCTGCCTACTCCACAGATTCTCGGGAATCGCGTTTGTGTTCTTCGATCTCGATCCATTTGCGCAGCACGCGCTCGAAATAGTCCAACTCGCGGCGCACATATGCGATTTGTTCGAGCGTGGCCCGAGGATGGTCCACGCCATCCTTCACACCGGAAGCCAGCGGCCGGACCCGACGAAGAACCTCCTCGGCGCAGAGTTGCGCCTCGACCTGGATGCTCCGGCGGTTCGGCCATCCATCGTTCATTTCCGGCGGCTCCTCTCCTTCGTGCACGCCTCTTGGGCCCGCCCAGCCTCGGTATCCCATCGGGGCAGCCGGCGTCCGAGGAAGCACCCGGGCGCGAGCTTCCAATTCCTCCGCCCCGCGGCACAGGACTGGTCGCCGTTGCGGCCGCGGTCGCAGTGGATGCAGGGCGTGAAGGCGCTATCGGGTAACGGCATGGTCTATCCCTCCGCTGCGACGGGTTCGGGCACGGGTGTCTGCAGGCGCCGGCGCGCTTCCGCCTGCAACACGCGCCGATCGGCCTTGGTGTGCTGCTCGCTGAGCATCAGGCGCAACTCGTCATCGGTCAGGCGCTTGACCGCGCTCTGCCACGCGCCGCTGCCGGCGTCCAGTCTGCGGACCACGGCCAGGGCCTCGCTCTCAGCAGGCGCCGCTGGCGTGGGCGCGACGTCGTCCGGTACCGGCGGCGCGGATGCTTCCGGGGCGGCGGGTTCGGGCTCAGCTAACCGGTAGCCGAAGTCGTGCCGCACCAGTTCGCCAGACGCGACGCCGCGCTCCAGCGCCGCGTGTATCGCGGACCGGTCGAGACGCGTCGCGCGGACCAGGTCCTGCACGATCTGGCCGCTGCGCGGGAACAGGGCGTTGAACTGGCGCATGTGCGCTATCACCGCGTCGGCGACCGGCGCGTCAATCGCGGCGCAGCGCTGCCGCCACCAGTCCGTCGCGCCGAGGTCGCTCCCCGCCATCGGGTCTGCGGCGAAGATCAGCGCCAGGCGCAGGAGCGCCCCCGCGTCCAGGGTTGCCACCCAGGCCATGGTGGCCGCATCGTCCTGGCTGCGAGCACCCTCCAGACCCAACCCTGCCAGCACGACATCGAAGTCCCGGCGCCACTGGTTGTGCCGCATCAGGCGCCAAGCGATGAGACCCATGTGGACCGTCGCCAGATCGGGACGGTCGGCGACCGATCGCACCTCAGCATTCAGCGTCGCCGCCGCATCCACAGCCCGCTCCTCGCGTTCGCGCTGCTCCGCTTCCCAGGATTCCACCCGGTGACGCTCGACTGCCGGCCGTGTATCGCGGTTGTGCTGCGTCGGCGCCTGCGCGGCTCTCGCCGCGGCTTCGACCTGCTCGCAGCGCTCGCGGTCCAGGCACACGACCACATCTGGGGCCCACCCCTTCGGAGT
>Ga0080006_1128666_pt1 | contig 56264 bp, 50 predicted proteins | sample RS3BMetagenome_FD_69209 | JGI IMG/M metagenome (GOLD analysis project Ga0080006, IMG submission 69209) | Ferric oxide microbial mat and aquatic microbial communities from Rainbow Spring, Yellowstone National Park, USA - RS3B (SPADES... ...
TATCTGACTGTGGACGCGCTAAACTTAGCCGAGAAATACCAGTTACCCGTGTTCATACTTATGGATCAAGCCCTCGGCCAGAACACTCAGACGGTCCCAGAGTTTGACTTTTCAAGGGTTAGCGTAGACAGGGGGAAGCTCCTTTCCCCAGCAGACCTGAGCCGGATGAGTGTTTACAAACGCTATGAATTCACTGAAGACGGCATCTCACCTAGGACCCTACCCGGTACACCTGACGGATTCTTCCAAGTTACGGGTAACGAACATAACGAATGGGGTTTCGTGTCTGTTGACAGGACTAACAGGGCTAAAATCATGCGTAAAAGGATGCTTAAAGTAGAAGTAGCTAAAAAGGATATGCCGCGTGGGCGTGTCTATGGCGATCAGGATGCTAGGATAGGCTTCATTTCTTATGGGTCAAACCTAGGACCAATACTTGAAGCTATAGAGCAGCTTGGAAAGCGGGGGGTCAAGACCAAGTTTCTTTTACTACGCTCGATCTACCCGCTTCTCGAAGAAGTACAGGAATTCCTCGAAACCGTGGACACGGCGTTCGTGGTCGAGTCAAATCTGACAGGGCAACTAGCCGGACTTATAAAACGTGAGTATGGCTACGCTGATAAGATAGTGGGAATAAACAAGTATGATGGCTCGGTTTTCAGGCCTAGCGATATTGTGGCTCAAGCCCTGAGCCACCTGTCTAAGAATGGAGGTGTTTGAATTGCCCAAAGTCTTCACACCCCAGACGCCCATATGGTGCCCCGGCTGTGGCGACTTCGGCGTTCTAGCCGCCCTAAAAAAGGCGCTTAACGACTTGAAGATTCCACCACACGAGACAATCGTGGTGGGGGGGATAGGCTGCTCGGGTCACATACACAACGACCTATTGGTATACGGCTACCACTCTCTGCACGGAAGGCTTCTCCCAACAGCAATAGGTATCAAGCTCGTTAACCATCGGTTAACAGTGATAGCCGCGGGAGGGGATGGGGATGGCTACGCCATCGGTGGGAACCACTTCCTCCACGCGCTTAGACGTAACCCCAGCATAGTTTATCTAGTTATGAACAACGGTACCTACGGGCTCACCAAGGGCCAACCCTCACCCACCGCTCAGATAGGCTTCGAGGGAACCAAGGAAATACCCTTTGAACCCATCCTTACAGCTCTCTCGATTAGGTCGACAACCTTCGTGGCGAGAGGTTTCTCAGGTAATCAAGCTCAGCTCCAGTTCCTGATCAAAGAGGCCATACAACACGCCAACGCGGGTAAGGGGTTCGCCTTCCTCGACGTGCTAAGCCCATGTGTGACATACAACGACACCTACGCGGAGTGGAGAAAGTCGACTGTTGATATGAATGCTGATAAATCCTTTGACCCAACGAATAGGGCTCTCGCATTCGAACGAGTGCTGAGCACCCTCCAAGAGGGTAAGATACCTACGGGCCTGCTCTATAAGGGTGAGAGTCCCTCCTTCGAATCGATGCAGCTAAAAGATCCATCTTCACCTATAGCTACACAGGACTTGGCTCTGGATGGAAAGATAGAGGAGCTCAAAAAGCTCATCTCCAGATACCGCTAGCGACACTCATTTCAGATGTGTGAGTCATCACCGAAGCCAACCGGTCCAAGTAGTGACCTGTGCGGTGACACAACGCATCGGCGTCCAAGCACGACGCCGGCTAGAACGCTCTCGACACCAACTTGGCAGTCATCCATGAGAACCGATTCCACAAGCGAGGATCTCTCCTCTAGTTTTACGCGTTTGCCTATCGATGAATACTTGACCACGACTCCGGCTCGCACCTTAGACCCGTCACCTATAAGGGTCGGACCGCTGAGTCTTTCGAGATCCTCAATCTCAACTTCACCCTGAATGTACACGCCTTCCTCCAGACGCTTACCGGGAATCTTTATCCTAGTCCTACCGCTTAACACCTCCCTTTGGGCCTTAATCAAACCTTGGAATGTACCCACATCATACCAGAAGCCACTCGGCACAAAACCGTACAGCTGACCTTTTTCCACGAGTTTTGGGAACACGTCTAAGCTGAAGTCTGTTTTAGTGTTTTTTTCAACAAGGTTGAGCACACTCTTGTTTAGAACATATATACCTGTGTTCACAAGTCGGCTCTTAACCCTTGCTGGGTTGGGTTTCTCCACAAACCCCACTATCCTGTTGTTGTGGTCGAGTTCGGCGACACCGAAGTGCTGCACGTTTTCAACTTGATTCAAAACTATGGTGGCCATATTATTGTTGCTTGAATGGTTTTTTAGCGAAGAGTTAAGGTCGAAGTCGAAGAGCACATCCCCACTCACCACTAGGAAGACGTCGTCCAATAGATCCTCGACGTTCTTGACTGAGCCGGCGGTGCCAAGCGGTTTCTCCTCCACCCTGTATTCAGGGTTTATCCCGTGTCTTGAACCGTCACCGAAGTAGTCCATTATCTCCTGCGCCCTATAGTATAGGGTAAAGATGATTTCTCGTATATTGGCTTCTTTAAGCCGCTCGACGACGTGCTCAATTATTGGCTTGTTCACTACTGGAACAAGCGGCTTGGGGATGTAGTTGGTTACTGGCCTCAGCCTCGTGCTGAATCCACCTGCTAGAACTACCGCCTTCAAAACCATCACCACCCTCTATGGCTTCTCGACGCATGTGTCGAGCCTTCTCACAAATAGCCTTGTGCGATGCGCCGCTTGACTTAGCGCTACGAGGGCAGGTAGGGGTTCTCCGCTTAGAAACGCTAAGAGTGCCCCGCCCCCAGTGCTCGCATATCCGAGTTTTTCTACTAGACCCATCTTTTCAGCCATGATTCTCGTGTGTCCCCCACCGATTACCGTGTAAATTTTAAGGTCGGCCAATAGCTGGAGTAGTTTGGATGTGCCAACCTCAAATCCAGGTTTCTCCACCACACCTGCTGGCCCCCTCATGAACGCTGTTCTAAACCCTTTTATCTCGTCGCGTACTACGTTGATGGTTCTGTTACCAATATCCATGACGCTATCGTCTTCGGCAATGCCGTGCAAATCCACCTCAACCCTTTTTCCAGACCTCTCAACGGCGATGTCAACGGGTAACACGATCTTAGAGCTGTATTCAGCCAGGATCCTACGCGCGGTTATAAGTGCGTCTTCGAGCCTTTTCTCAGCTATATAGGTGCTCATCTTTTTCCCCAATCTAACTCCCGAAGCGAGTAGGAAGATGTTTCCAACAAGACCTGTGACCACCAACTTGTCAGCCGAGTTTGATTCTAGTATCCTCAGGATTATCCTTATAGAGTCAGCGACCTTTCCTCCACCTATTAGAAACACGGTTGGGCGTAGGTTACCATCCACAACCCTGTTTAGGGCGTTGAGCTCGGCTTCCATGAGCTCACCCGCAAAGGCAGGTAGAATATAGGGAAACCCCACTAGGGAGGCGTGGTTCCTGTGTGCTGCGGCGAAGGCGTCGTTAATATAGGCTGATGCCTTCGAGGAAAGGCTTCTTACGAATGCTGATTTAGAATGCTCCTCGTATGATACTTCACGTGTCTCATCATCGACAAAGCGTGTGTTCTCAAGCATAAGCACCTCTCCGTCTTTGAGTCGAGTCAATTCTTCATCCACGTGTTTCCCATAAACCTCTGGCACAAACTTGACTTCGGTGCCCAAGATGCTTGATAATATCTCAGCGTGGTTCCTCAGTGAAATGAAGTCTTGCGAACCCTTTTGACCCTGATGCGCAAGGAGAACAGTCTTTGCTCCTTGGTTAATAAGGCTCTTGATGGTGGGTATATGGGACTTTATACGTGTGTAGTCGATTATTTTACCTGTTAAAGGGTCAATGGGAGAATTGATGTCAACTCGAAGCAGAGTCACCAAGCCACCAAACTTCATTTCATCCATGCTAACATGCTCGGGAACGCTTAACTTTTTATCCGACAAGCTTAACACCAAAAATCCCATTCTATAGCCATTAATTAACTTTGAGAAACATCGAAAAACGTTCAACAAACACCCAGCTCACTTTCACACGCATGCCTTCACCTAATCATAGTTTGAATTTAACTTTGTTGGGGTTCAGGGAGTGGAAGGCCCTTTCCGATCCGTGTGGGAAGCGGGGGATACGCCCTTTCTCCCTTCAGAATGGTTTATAAATGTACTGTTATAGGTATAACCAATAATGCTGACTGCCACCAAAGTGAAGCTCTATCCTGATCAGAAGCAGAAGGTTTTGTTGGAGAATCACTTTGGTAGCTGTAGGTTTGTCTACAATCACTTCTTGGCAGAGGGTGATGAATATTACCTGACGTATAGGTATGCAGAGAAATCATACCTGAATTATCTTGATACACAGAATATGCGGATTGACCTGAAAGAGAAGTGCCCATGGCTATACAAAATCATTTCTCAATCACTGCAGATGTGGGTCGCTGAGGCAGGAAGCCCCGTCTGTGACGGCGGAGCAGCTCATATCATCCAGATACACTGTGTGGGGGAGTGTTAGCGGGTGGACTATGAACAAGAATTCGAACGCCTCAAAGCCTCGACCCTAACGCTTATCACCGAGTCGATAGAGCAGGCCAACAACACACAATTCAACGTAGTGGTGAATGGACGAAAAGTGATCCATAAAATAGGTAGCCTCAGACCTGATAGACTCCGGGTTTTGATGGGTAAACCGAGTGTTACACTTGGGGCGGTTGATGGTAGTTGCAGTGTTGATGTCTTCGGCGATACCGCTTTTATCAGCGTTGCAGCTGCTTCGCTCATATACGAAATGGTTTCATCAGACACGGTTTGGGTTGAAAAATGGCCTGAGCAAGGGGTTGTGTACTCATTCATCATACCCGTCTTAGCCCATCAAGCAAGCGCTGAATCCTCTGATAGCTCTACACATTTTGTAAACTTGGCCTCAAACCTCATGAAGCTTTTGGAGTTTCTAACCGTCGCCGATACTATGAGTATTGCGGACATTGTGCTAGTAGACGGTTCCCTCTCTACGGATTATAAGACATCAGTAAGCACATCCATCAACGAAAGACTGTACAAGAAGACAAGCCTCAATGGCTTAAAGACGGGTTGGGGTGAGCTTAATGAGTACGATTTGCTCATAAACCTATACAGGGGTTTAGATTTGCTGGTCACGAGGCCTCCAAACCCATTTACGCTGATATTCAGCGCTGAAAGGAATGGTGGAACAGTTGTTCTTGATGGGGTGGATGCGAATTGTGTTAGACAGCTCCAAGCTTTTGCTACTGCTTACCCTGATAAAATACAGCTGGGCACTCACACGTTAACGCTATCTCAGGAGGCGATGAAGAGCTGGGATAGGTTGACCGAAACCCTCACTCTAGTGAAGCAAAACATTACACTTAACAAAGCTTCTCATCCTCTGGTGCTTCTAGATAGACCGCTTGGTTTGGATGACATAGACCTGCTTAGAGCCTACGCGTTCATCGACCTCTTACTGAAAGCAAAGCATTTGGGAAAACTACTAATTAGTGTTGCGAAGGATAGTACATCCACGAGCCTACAGGAACTGATCTACGGGAAGACCAGCCCTACTAAAAGAGGGTTCATCTTACCCGACAAGCTCGCGCTGGAGGTTTACTCGGCTCTTAAAGAGCCCACTCTTATCAACGAGCCTTGGAGCACGCTTGAATATGACCCTCTTTCAGAGTTGAACCCCACCTACAACGAACCCCCTATGCAGGGAGTTTTTTCTAGGTTCTATGTTCAGCTTATGGTTACTGAACGTGTTCGCTCCGATGTTGTGGTGTGTGAAAGATTAAAACGGCGCGCAGTCGGCGTGTTTCCCCCGTATCCCGAGACAGATGACCCCGATCAAGAGTACACCCTAGGGCTCCTCCTAGCTCTTTCACAGTCAACAGGCTCGATACCTGAGGCGCTGGGCCACATATATCCACTCTTCGAAGTTGATAAGCACGTTAAACACATTGTGTCCGAGCTGGGAAGCATAGTCAAGGGCTATCAAAAACTGCTGATCACGGATCCAGCCTACCGTGAGTATCTTTCGATTATTAAACCCTTCAGGCAGAAGAGGAGTGAGTTTGAGAGGGGTAGGAGAAGTTGGGCACAGACGCGTTAACAGACTTTGATGGGGCGCTTGAAGCCCGTCTTGAAAGGCTTGATAACTCGATTGTCGAATTCGAGCGTTATAAATCCTCACATTATATAGGGGTTTGCACCGCTACGTATAACATCCAAGTTATGCGTAGGTTGCTGCTGGGAATGATATTTGCTGTGCCCAATTTTAGATCTGGTGCTAAGCAGAGATACACGCTCTTTGAACTAGTGGGTTTCAGGCCTGTTCATTTTGGGGCCGCTGCTATAACAGCGGACACGCTTCCTGAGATAAGGAGGGAGGTCTTCGAGAAGGTTCGATATGAGTGGGTGAAGGGTTCCAAAGCCGCGTATATACAATTCACAGGGAACCCTATTAACTATGATCTGATTGTTGACGGCTCAGAGTATAGTTTTGAGCGAGGGTGGAGTTACCCATTGATCGGTGGCGAAGTGAGCTTCTTAACTGAGGGCTCTATTTCTCATCTTATTAACAACGGGTTACCCACGGACTCCCCGCCTATTGCAAAACTGATTTCACATGAGGGGGTCAACGTCAGGGTTGATGCCTATGCGCTCACAAGCTACCACGTGGGGGTCTTCGCATACACGGGGGGTGGTAAATCCAACCTTGTTTCCCACCTAATAAGAATGGTGATGAATAGTACGCCAACCACTAAAGTAGTGGTCTTCGATGTCGCGGGAGAATATTCAGTGAATCTAGCTGACATTATGCTATCAGAAACCTGCGAGTCGCTGTTGCTCATCGAGGAAGAGGTTTCAAGTGCAGATCAACTCTCTTCGAGATTCACTCTACCCAAAGGATTCGCGGGTGAGGTTGCCACCTCTGTAAACACGTTCGCCGAGGCACTTATTCGTAGAAAAAGGGTTTCTAAGGTAGCCGAACACAAGCTTTATGCACGGCACTTGGAGACAAGGGTGACCTATAATGACGTTGCCGAGATGATAAGTGAGAAGATAGACTATTATGCTGATAAGAAAAACGCCACCCTTAAAGTATTGCTCATAGGCGTACTCGCCCAGCTTAGCTCTTTTATAAAACAGCGAAATTTAAAGTGGGAAAACCCTGTGGGTATTGAGTTGAGTGAGTTTATACAGGGTCTTAACCTCGACCTTAGTCAGAAGCCGATGCAGAACCTGATGACCGATATGCGAGTAATTGCTGATTCGGTGAACCGTCAACCAGATGGGGAAGACTACTGGGATGGGTTTTCTGATAGCCAGCTCGTCAATCTACTGAATGACCCCGCGGGTGTACGCCTAGTGGTTGTCTCCTTCACAGATGTCTCGAGGCTCAGGAGGTTCGCCGCCAATGTGTGCACACGTGTTTTGCAATTCAGGAAATCGAGGTTTAGAAAGGACCCACCAGTCTTCTTCGTTTTCGATGAGGCACAAGAGTTGATACCCAAAGAAGCACGCGATGATGATGGTACGAGGTACTCCTCTTACGCTATCGAACAACTCCTGCGTCAGGGTAGAAAGTACGGCTTGGGTGGGCTTATAGCAACCCAGAGGCTTGCCTATCTGAATACCAACGTGTTGCAGCAGATCCACACGTATTTCGTAGGAACCCTCCCACGACCTTATGATCGCACAACCATAAGCGACCAATTCGCAGTGGACCCAACCATTGTAGATAAGACGCTTGAATTGCAGAGTGGAGAGTGGCTCCTTTCCAGCTATAGCGCCACCGGTGTGAGAAACATGCCCATGTTCATCAGGACTCCGAATAATGAGGAAACCGTTATAGAAACTTTAAAAAAGCTGAGTGCGTAAACACTACGCTTTGCCTTGCCCTTTCTATAAAATGGATATGTGTAGTGCTGTTAAAGACCTACGCCTAGCTAAATTGTACACCAGCCGACAGAGGTGTATGTATGAGTATAAATCGTGTTCAATATTCGCCGCAAATTCAGACAAGGCTACATCGGAAGAAGCGACTGAGCAAAGGATGGAATCATATGTATCACAGGAGCAACCAGCATTGAATATAGAGGTTGACTGCGAATTCTTCGGTGACGGAGAGTGTCGGGTGATGCACAGAAAACTTATGCAGTTTGAAATTCAAAGATGTGCACAGCACTCGCACACATGCCCCCTAAGGGAAAGAGCGCTCAGAACACGTGTTAGATAGAACCTAGTATCCAACCCTGATTATGTTGGTTTCCTTTATTTTTTTAAGCACCACGAGCGTATTGGTGGAGGTTACACCGTCGAATAAACCAATCTTATCTAGGAATCTACCCAGCTCATGGTGGTCACGGACTAAGATTTTTGCTACACCGTAATAGTCCCCTGTCACATCGTATAGTTCGATAACCTCGTTCATTTCAGCAAGCCTAGAGAAGACGTGTTGTGTGCGCTTGGGGTCTGTCTTAATCAGCACGAGTGCCGTGAGGCTTAGGCCAAGTTTGTCTGGGTCAACTATTACTGTAAACCCCTTTATAACCCCGCTATCCTCGAGCTTCGACACCCTAGCGTGAACGGTCGCTTCACTGATGTTTAGTTGCTTTGCTAGTTGGGCGAATGGGGTTCTACCGTCTTGGAGGAGGAAGCGGATGATCTGCATATCCAATTCGTCGACCTCTGGCGTATAGCCGGCTTTATCTCCACTCATAAATTCCCTCTGTGCTACACCATCTAACCATCTAATTAACATTGCGTGTTAGCAGCATATACGGATTAGAAGACTTTTTTCCGTAAGGGTTTTAGGTAGATATTCGTAAATTTGTTTATGGAACTAAGCGAACTGGACCTAAAAATTTTAAGGGAGCTTCAAGTAAATGCGAGAATAAGTAAGAAGGCTCTCTCAGAGCGGCTTAAGGTTTCACCCGTGACCGTGTCGATGCACATCGATAAACTCGTAAAGAGCGGCGTGATTGAAAAGTTCGCCACCATAATCAACCCCGATGTCTTCGGGTTCACGATTGAGGCGTTAATAGAGGTGAGTGTTCAGGGAGGCCACATAGTTGAGGTAGAGCAAACCTTAGCTAAGTACCCAAACGTTTACGCTGTGTTCGACGTCACAGGTGATACAGACGTAATCATCCTCGCCCGCTTTAGGACACGTGAAGAGTTGAGCAGCTTCGTGAAGGGCATGCTTTCTAATCCCAGCATCCTACGCACCAACACACGTCTAATACTCATGGATATTAAGCGTAGCCTCGATATACCGTTACCCGAAGAGCCGTCACGCAGACGATCTAAAAGGAGCGTGCAAGAAGCTCAATAAGATACGGAGGTTAGCCACCGTTGAGTAGTTGGCGGACAACCTTATTAGCTACTTCGGGGTCTGCTCTTCCACGCGTTTTTCTCATAATTTGACCGATAAGATAGTTCACAGCTTCCTGATCTCTTTTCGCATCTTCAACTGCCTCAGGGTTCTCCCTGAACACTTCCTCGGCAACTCTCTTTATGAACTCGACGTCCGCTATACGGGTTAATCCGAGCTTCTCAACCACAACTCTCGGTGGAAGACCTGTGTTGGCGACCTCTACTAAAATCCTCTTACCTATCTTGCCGCTTATCTCCCCCGTCTCAATCATGTAGAGTATTTCAGCTAGGTAACGTGGTGTAACCGCTAGTTGGTTTATTTCGATTTTCTTCTCGTTGAGTTGCCTTAGGACTTCTGACTGGATCCAGTTTGCAACAATCTTGGGGTTAGCGTAGAGCTTCACTGTTTCCTCAAAGTAGTCAGCCAGTCCCTTATCTAGCACTAGTACGTTCGCATCATAGCTTTTTAGTCCGTATTGCTCCACGAATCTTTTCGCTCTTGCGTCGGGTAGCTCCGGCATCGAGTCGAATATTCTCTGTAGTGTATCCTCGTCTAGGCTTACGACGGGGATATCTGGCTCGGGGAAGTATCTGTAATCCTGTTCCTCCTCCTTCTGCCTCGAGCTTATCGTCATCCCTTTGGCCTCGACCCAGTGCCTTGTCTCTCTGCTAACAGAGCCCCCAGCCTCAACAATCTTGGTTTGCCTCAACACCTCGAATTCTATGGCTTTCACTATCTCTTTATAGGAAGATATGTTTTTGACTTCAACCCTGTTTCCCCCGTCTACAGATACGTTGGCGTCAGCTCTGATCGCACCCTCACGAGAGGTATCACACACCCCTAGGTGTTCAAGCACGCTTCTAAGCTTCTGTATGAACACCCTAGCTTCGTCGGGTGAAGCCAAATCTGGCTCTGTGACTATTTCAAGCAGGCCTACACCAGCCCTGTTGTAATCCACCAGAACATATTTCGAGCTCCCTATACCCTCTGGGTGTTCAAGTCTGCCTGGGTCTTCTTCGATCTGGATCCTACGTATGCGAATCCTCCTCTCTGAAGAGTTGTTTGTGAAGCCAAGCCATCCGGAGTGAGCCACTGGTACGCCACCAGCCTTCTCGTACTGGGATATCTGGAAATTCTTTGTCATATCAGGGTAGAAATAGTTCTTTCTGACAAAGTTAAAACTCTTGGAGATGGTGCAGTTCAGAGCTTTGGCCACCATGATAGCATGGCTCACCGCCGACTTATTCAACACTGGCAAAGAGCCTGGTAGCCCAAGGCAGACTGGGCACACGTTGGTGTTAGGCGGTAAGCCCTGATACTCCGCCCTACACCCACAGAAGAGCTTGGTTTTCAACCTGTTGAGTTGTACGTGCACTTCAAGGCCTATCATAACGCTGTGATCAGATCCAGCCAACCCATATCACCCAAAACCTCATCGGGAAGTCTTCTCACACCCACCTTGGCAGCCGATGTTTGTGGGTCCATCAAGACCTTAGGCAAATATTCTACGATGTCTCGTGCTATAAGCTGCTCGCCCATCACGCTCGACGCTAGGCTCCCAGCCAAACCTAGGGTGCACACGCTTGTGAGCGCCGCGTCAAAGTCATCCACACCCTTAGCGCGTATAGCCGCAGTCAAACCTGTGAGCACATCGCCTGTACCAGCTACAGCCATTGAGGGTGTGCCCGTCGCGCTGAGCCTCACTTTTGATGGTGAAGCGACAACATCAGAGGGACCTTTGAGTAGCACTGTTGACCCCAATCTACGCGCTAGTTCGCTTGTCTCCCTCACCCTCCTAGTTAGATCAACGCTGGGTTTGAAGCCCGTTAGATACTCGAACTCCCCAGCGTGAGGTGTGAATATGATGCCGCGGGGAGGGATCCATCCCTTGCTCATAAGATGGGCTACACACCTAATCCCGTCAGCGTCAACCACTGTGGGGATGGATAGGTTTGAACATGATTCGATTATTATACGCACACCCTCGGCAATTTCTTCACTGAAGCCGAGGCCTGGACCGATGGCCACACACTTAGCCTTAGCGAGCACGTCCTTTACAGCTTCGAGTGAGCTAGGATTCAGGTAGTCGCCTTGATACTCGTGGCATATGAGCTCCGGTATCTGGCTCCGCGCAGCCTCAACGACTGGCTTCGGTGCCGCCAAGTGCACTAGGTCTGAGCCGCCTCTAAATGCGCCAAGGGCTGTAAGAATTGGGGCGCCGGTGTACTTGGTCGACCCCCCTACCACCACAACTCTTCCTCCCTCACCCTTCTTCATAAGCGGCTGACGACGGGGGTAGTTCGTTTCGATGTCCCCCGGTCCAGCGAAAACAGCGGCCTCAGGGGGTATGCCTATGTTGGCCACCACTATGTCCACTTTCTTCAAGGCCTGAAGACATGGCTTGGGTGCGTGCATCGTTACAACCAAGTCACACTGTACATACTCCCCACCAAGAACGGTTGAGTCGGCTTCAAGACCGCTAGGGATGTCGATGCACACCTTCTTAGCGCTGGATGAGTTGATTGCTTGAATCGCCCACCGATATGGTTCCCTGAGTCTACCCTTGAAGCCTGTGCCAAGGAGTGCGTCAACCACTACATCCGCCTTTACTTCACCCTGAAATCTGGAAACACCTATCGTTGTTTGTCTGTGCGTTATCTCCCAGTGCGAACGTGCTGCTGGATTCTCGTTGAGGGTTGGCTCGACCAAGTAGTGCACCGCGACTTTGAATCCCATAGCGCTAAGGTGTCTTGCCGCCACATAGCCGTCGCCAGCCTTTCCACCCGAGCCCGTTATAACCGCTATACGCCCTGAATAACGCTTACCAACTTCTTCGGCAACCCTTCTTCCAGCATTCTCCATGAGCAGGAAGCTGTCGACGCCCATCCACGTAGAGTTGCGCTCAAGCCTCGCCATGTCCCTTGATGTGATTACGTTCACACTATTCTCCCCCACGGCTCCACCACTCTTGCGAAGCTGACGCCGCTTCTCTCAAGCTGAGACGCCACCCTGAAAAGAAGGTCATCCCTCCCGTAGGGGGCTATGAGCTGCACGCCTATGGGTAGAGTTGTTCCATTAGTGGTGAAGGTACCCGCTGGCACGTTGAGAGCTGGAAGCCCTGCTAGGTTAACGGGCACCGTGTCAACATCGCTTAGATACATGGTGAGTGGATCCTGGGTTTTCTCACCGAACCTAAACGGGGGTGTGGGTGAAGTTGGGGCTAGAAGCACATCGAACTGCTTGAACGCCTCTCTAAACTCGTGTATAAGCATTGTTCTAAACCTAGAAGCCCTACCATAATACATTTCCTGATAGCCAGCGCTGAGCGCGAAGGCGCCAAGTATTATTCTCCGCTTTACCTCCAAGCCGAATAGACTTCTCACACGGGAATACTCCTCATTCCAGTCACCCTCAAACGCGGGATGCTCACCGTACCTGACGCCGTCGAATCTAGCGAGATTACTTGAAGCCTCACTCATGGCTATAAGGTAGTAGGCCTCTAAGCTGTAGCCGATATGCTCTATGCTGGCTTCCCCTACACTTACACCATTTCTCTCAAGCTCTTTACACGTCGTGGATAAAGCCGATGATACAGCCTCATGTATGCCCTCCCCAGATATTCCCACCACAACCCCCAGCCTTAAACCCTCAACACCTTTCGTCACCGCATCACGTATATTCCAAGAAAAGTTGGTCGTGGTCCCATCCCTAGGGTCTGCACCAAGCATCGAGGAGTACACAAGCGCAAGGTCTTCCACGCTTCTAGCGAACACACCAACCTGCTCTAGACTGTTGGCGTACGACACCAAACCATACCTACTAAGCGCTCCGTAGCTGGGTTTCAAACCGAACACGCCAGTGAAACACGCGGGCAACCTGACCGAGCCACCGGTATCTGTACCAAGGGCGGCTGCGGCCATCCCACTACTGACGGCAACCGCGCTCCCGCCGCTGGAGCCGCCGGGAACCCTGTCCTCAGCCCAAGGGTTACGGCTCGCACCGTAGGCGCTGTTCTCGGTACTACTACCCATAGCGAACTCGTCAGTATTAGTGGTCCCAAGCACTATTGCGCCAGCCCTCTTCAGCCTGTCCACCACAGTCGCATCATAGGGGGCGACATACCCCCTGAGTACACGGCTACCACATGTTATAGGTAGACCCCTAACCGATATAACATCCTTTACGGCTACTGGTACACCAGCAAGCCTCAATTTCTCCCCCCTACTCACTGAGTCATCAACGGTTGAAGCCGCCTTTTTGGCTCCAGTAGAGTCAACGTGCAGGTATGCGTTGAGCTTACCGTTGAGTTCTGCGATCCTCTCAAGATATGCGGCCACAATCTCCTTAGCGCTCAGCTCACCAGCGTTCACAGCTGAAGCTATACGGCTCGCCCCCATTTTGAAAATGGCTTCCACGGTTAATCACTCAGATTTTGGGCGCCTTGATGAAGCCCTTCTCACCCACAGCGTTCGCTAACACCTCCTCCACGGGAAGATTTTCCTCTGCTATGTCATCTCTTAAAACACTTTTTGCGGGGGTCACGTTATAGGTGGGCTCATAGCCTTTTAGATCCAGTTCTTCGAGCCTCCTAACGTATTCGAGCACCTTGGAGAGGTCCTTCGCTATAATCTTGGCCTCCTCCTCGGTGACGCCGACCCTGAGCTGACGCGCTAACTCAATCACTTTCGAGTAATCTAGGTTCTCCCCAACCATTAACACATCATGGGTACTCTAAGATATAAGCCATCGTGCTAGAGGTTCAAGCTCAGCTTGGGCGATTAACTAAAACAAAGATATTATGATGGATACTCAGAGTGAGCTACTTCTCTTATTCGGAGAGTAAGCCCTCTCATCTCAACCACCAAGTTCACCTCCCCCCACGTGTGTGGATTACTGTGACCCTGCACAGCTACCAGAGGAGTAGGTCTTCCCCTTACACCGGGTACTGCTAGCCCTAGAATTGGGTATCAACCTGAGTTCCACGGGCCACGAGGTAGTTTTCGGATAAATACTCCTCAGGCATGTTCATTCAAGTTTGGTGGTTGCTTATCCAAGTGCGTGCGAACGAGCTATTAGAGTCACCGGGGAAACACACCTCATCGCTATAGTTGAATACAACAACCTAAACGACTTCCTCAAACAGGTCTCATCAACAGAGGAAGTAGAGGAAACGCGGATCTTCTTCATGATAGAAAAACTTTATCAGGCGCTACCGGCTGCAAACCCTACCCATCAGCGGGGCGAGGCTTTTGAAGATCTGTTCTATAATGTGCCGTCCGAGTTGTTCAGACCAAGATCAAAACGTTTAAACACTATTCTAAACCAAATGTCATTGAGCTGAATTCGGAGTTGAATTTTCAAAGCCTATCACAGCTCAATCAGTATATTATAGCGTGTGATAAGTGTCCGCGGCTCGTTGAGTATCGCACACGGGTCGCTCAGGTTAAGACGAAGAGATTCTCGCAGTGGGAGTACTGGGGTAAGCCTCTCCCAGGCTTCGGGGACACTAACGCGGAGATACTCATCGTAGGTTTAGCACCAGCGGCACACGGGGGGAACAGGACTGGCAGGATGTTCACGGGCGACTCCTCAGGTGACACTCTTATGGCCTCACTTTACCGTGTTGGTTTGGCAAGTAGGCCAACTTCAACCGATAGGTATGATGGTTTAAAGCTTTGGCACGTATACATCACTGCTGCTTTGAGGTGTGCTCCTCCAGCGAATCGCCCCCTCAGAGAAGAGCTTGAAAACTGCTCTGCCTATCTTAAATGGGAATTCAGGTTATTAAAGAAGCTAAGAGTCGTTGTCGCGCTTGGCGGTATAGCCTTCGATTCGTGTGTCCATCTATTAGGCTTCCCAGCCGGGGAGAAGTTTAGTCATGGGGCCATCCTAAGGCATGGTGACCTTTACCTCATATCATCCTATCACCCTAGCAGGAGAAACACGCAGACAGGCTTACTGAAACCAGAGATGTTAGACAGCGTATTTATCCAGGCTAAAAAGCTAAGCGGCATATAAACCGATGGCGTCCGGACTAGGGGTTGGCGGGCGCCGTGGCCTCCAAGTGTGGAAACGCCTATCCGGACACTACCTATAAACCGTGGAAAAGCCATTAAACTGGCTCACGGCTTGCGCTAAGAAAAAATAGGGTTTTCAAAATCCACTTAGACGTGGATCCGAAAGGAACCGAAAAAGTTTAACTAGGTTTTCGGGTGGGTTCACGGTACCGCACGTGGTGTATTGGGTGGGGATTATAAGTCCGCGGACACCTCGAAGGGGTCACAGTAATCCTCGTGGTAATGGGTGGCCTAGCCTGATTGTGGTTTAGGCTGGTAGTTTTCCCTCTGTGTTAGGATAGGGTGGCTCATAAAGCTAGACAGAAGCTATCAGGGGTCAAACCGATGAATTGGTATTGAATTTTAGTATAGAATTTTAATAAGGCATTCAAAAACTCCATTAAACAGTATCCATATGTTTTTGAGATAAAGTTTACTAATTAATCCTTAGTTTATCTCTCTTGCTTCCATGCTAGATGATCTCCTTATGCTTCTCAGAAGTGATGCCACGGGTATTACTGATACACCGACATATACATAGTTCGGTGATATGTCGCTGAGCGCTGCTCCCAATAATGGACCGCTGAAGAAGCCCGTGCCGAGGGAGGCTTCTAGGGTGCTTGTCATGAACTCTCCTTCTTTGCTTAAGGAGCTGCTTAGACCTGCATGGTATAGTAGTCCAACCCCTGCGCCGACGCACACTGCACAGATAAACTGTTCAGGCATACTATGGAGTATTGTGGGTATTGCTATCAGCGCTGATAGTGTGTAGCCGAAGGGTTTTATTCGCGTGGAGCCCAGCGCTGATTGAATGCGGCCAGCAGTAGCCAGTACTATGGTTCTTGATGCCGCCATCACGCCTACTATCAACCCTATGGACTCATAGTCGAAGTGTCTGCTTGCTAGGTAGGCTGGGTAGAGTGATGAGAACACCGCTGTCACAAAGCCAGCTATAAAAGCTGGAAGCGCTATTTCGCCTAATGTGTTCTTTTGGAAACTGAAAGCTGCTTTCGGTTTGTTTTGAAGCGTATTGAGGCGTAGGGTGTCTACGGATAGCCTTATTACCACAAGTGCGCCCAGCGAGGCGAGCATCGCAAAGATGAATGGGGAGTCGAAGCCTAACGCTATTATTAGGTAGCCTAAGGCTAGAGGCGCAACGATATATGAAAGAGCCCACCCCGCATTGTACCATGGGACAAGGTTTTCCCCTCCTCCCTCTGGGGCTGGAAGTGTGTCGGTGAGTGGGTAGAGGTTACCAAGAGTGAATCCCTCGAAACACCTTATCACCACGAAGAGCAGGGGGTTTCTCACCAACAGGTAGATGGCTGCTATGACTGCGTAACCCATGAGTAATATTGTTATGGTTTTGGCTAGGTTTCTGCCGAATACGATCTTGACTGAATAGGTAGCTGAAAGAATATAGCTTAGACCAAACGCTGATGCCATTAATCCTATAAGATACTGTGGCGCGCCGAGTTTGTATGCGTAGAGTGGCACCCCGAAGTTTATTGAGCTCAATCCAAGGTCTATCAGAAAGGAGACAAGCAATATGAGGAATGGTCTAGAATTAATGAATTCACGGATTCTTGCGCTCAATGCGCATACTATGCGTTTAACCGCTAATTAAGCTACACTTGGCGTGGATGTTGAGCGTGTTTTTCATAGGCGCTAAGCGAACAGATTAAATATGTGGATGTGGTAATTTAATGTGGTTGATGGTTACGGAGGAAAAGGATGGGGAAATCAGGGTTGGTGTTCTTGGAGTATATAAAGTGAAGGGTAACGACCAAGAAGAGGATGTTGTGTTTTTAGTGGATGAGTCGAACAGAATGGTTCTACCCATATGGATAGGCGAACCTGAGGCCATGTCAATCCAACTCGCCCTACAGGGTGTGAAACCACAGAGGCCGATAACACATGACCTGATAGCCAACATGCTCGAGGAGCTTGGCTACGAAATGGATAAGGTAAAGATTGATGGGCTTATAAAGAGTGTGTTCACGGCTACAATATACCTCAAGCAGCTCAAATCAGACCGTGTGGTAAAGATTGACGCTCGCCCATCGGATTCCATTGCCATCGCGCTTAGAACTGGCTGCCAGATATATGTGGATAGGAGCTTGGAGGGTCAAATGATACCTAAGGACAGGCTTAAGTTACCCGAAGAGTTGAGCGCCGAGAAAGAAGAGGATGAGTACAGCGACGACGAAGAGATCAATTCACCCTATGGACCATGAAATAGTTATCTGTGCTTCTCTCGACACAAATAAGCGGTTTAATGGCGGCTCGAGCTTTGCTCTACATTAGGCATACATAGGTGTGCGTCCGCATACCCGTTGTATGTGTAGTGGAGCTTGGGCTTCAGCGCATCATTTAGGGAGCTCACGGGTTCATCGGGTTACCTCTACTCCGCTTGCCCCCTCGTGTCAGGGCGTGCCCACCCACGAGGCTTGGGAGGATCACTTCGTCCCACCAATCATGCTGGGGAGCGCCCTCCATCCTCAGTTTCAACCTGCCACGTTTTCCGCCCTTATGCCAGTCCACCCTGTACCGAACCTGAGCCGCGTGTAGGGGTTGACGGTGGTGTTGGGCTGCCTGTCGATTCGGAGCCCGCACCCAGCGCGCTCGTAAACCTCCGCCCCATTCAGGTCTTTGTTGTGCCACCCACACCTAGAGCAGTGTGTTGATGAGCGGTACGGGTCGGGCTCCTCCTCTCTGGCCTCCCCGCCGTCCATCCTCTGTTGGAGTATTCTCTCGATACCGCGCCAGTCATTCTTGGAAATCCTCCGGCTCCAAACCCCCTGAGGATGTGTACATGCCCTGCTTGGAGAGCCCCCTAAGTCCACACCCCCCGAGACCACCTGCACCACGCATGCAGTTTCGAGCTAGTGCCTCCTCGCACGGTTCCTCTCTCTTCGAGCACTTCGCAAGCACCCTCCTCGCCCTCCTTGAGTCTGAAGCCCTCCTCCGCACACCCCGCCTCTTCTCGAAGGAGGCCATGTGTATTGTGGTGAGTCTAGAGGTGTCTATTCTGATCCACCCGGTCTCAGGTGAGTAGCCGTCAAGAGAAAGGAGGTTGAAGTCCCACGCGACCACTGACCTCCCGCTTAGACCCCCATCCCCGTAGTGCACTGGAGGTGTATTCTCTCCAGTGTTATTACGGGTTCCCCGAGCCCTGCGGAGGACACTTTGTGGAGCAGGGAAAAGTACCTCTTCGAGAGGTCGAGGTATGGTATTCGCCTGGTTTAACAGTCACTCAGCCTCTTACCATCAAGTTTCATGAGTGTCTGCTTCACCTTTGCGAAAAGCCTTCTCGCTGTGGGCCTGCTACGCTTCCAGTCACCCTTTAGGTAGTTTTTGCGCCACGTTTTTAGTATGGAGTACGTAGTCTTAGTGGTGGAGCCCACCCAGTGCGCCACGTAAGGCCAGTCTTTAAGAAGCTCGTCCCCGAGTCTCCTTTTGTATTCTTTAGTTATTGATATCCGCTGCGTATTTGGGTAGGAGGCGGCACTACATCTTCCCTTTATCTTACTTTTCCTAATTCGGATTGCCCCGGAGCTCCTCGAGCACACTGTTCACAGCGTCCCTGTACGCTCGAAGCAGCGGCTCAAGCTTCTCTGGGTCCACTTCGTGGTTGAGGGGGTAGCTTCTGAGCGTCCTTGTAGCGTTTAGTGTGGGTATGCTGGTTTCACCTGCCTCCACACCTGCTCAACCTCGATTTTGAGGTAGCGCGCCAGTGGGGAGCCTGACGGCTCTTATGATCCCCTGCTTCTGTCAATTCCAGAGGGTCTTCGTGGATATACCGAGCATTCTCACCACGTCTCTTGGGTGCAGGAGCTCTTCCGTCATCCAACAGATTAAAGAGACCAACTAGTATTTTAACCAGTCTATCCCTACTGCTGACAACGGAGACCGCTAGACCCAAGTGTCGGAGAATGAGTACTGGTTAGGGTGCTTCAGGTTGCCCGAAGAAAAACGTGGTGATAGGTTAAAACTGCTGGGGGAACTCGTTCGGGATGCCCATATAACGCCTAATATGAGTGTTGCAGGGCTCTTAGAAGAGTACTCCAAGATGGGTGGCTTTATGGCCAGACATCTGTCGGACTCATTCAAAGTATTATGTGAGATGCTGTCCGACTCCGAGTCCACCAATTTCCTATCTTTTACGGCGGATTTGGTTTCAACCGGTCTACGGGGCGTGTTGGCTCAGCTTGTAGGCAGTGGTCTGTTCAAGGTGGTTATCACCACCTGTGGAACACTTGACCACGATATAGCTCGCTCCCTCGGCGCACGCTACTCATTCGGTTCATTCGATGCGGATGACGTAGAGCTACGTGAGCTGGGGATAAGCAGACTCGGTAACATCTTTATACCTGTGGAGGACTACGGCACCCTAACCGAAAAGTTTGTCCATTCAACGCTCGCCGAGGCTGGCGCCGCCAAGCGGGAGTGGGGTGTAAGGGAGCTAATAGATTTTATCGCTTCAAGACTACCCATGGATGAGAATAGTATTCTTAGAGCCGCCCACACCGCTGGAGTAAGGGTGTATGTACCCGGCTTCGTGGACGGCGCTGTGGGCACGCATGTATTCACCTTCTCGCAGACCCATAGCTTCACGCTTAACATACTTAGAGACATGTCAGAGTTATCAAACATTGTGTTCGACTCTAAGCGAACAGGCGCCCTAATCATTGGGGGAGGCATAAGTAAGCATCACACTATTTGGTGGAACCAGTTTAAGGAGGGGCTGGACTACGCTGTGTATTTGACCACCGCTAGCGAGTATGATGGGAGCCTCAGCGGCGCGCGGCCCAAGGAGGCCATAAGCTGGAATAAGATAAAGCCCACATCCAAGCACGCAGTGGTTATAGGCGATGCAACAATAACGCTACCTCTACTAGTCGCCGCGCTACCAGAAAAAATCGGTGCGCGACTCAAACGCACCAATTAGCCTGCCCCAGAATAGGCGTCGAGAAAGCCTCCCCCATAATGGATCGAAAATCGGTGTTCGCTAACAACAGACTCCAAGAATGATTTTTGACTCGTCGTTGGAGAGTGGGAAGGGCTCAATTATATTGTTTAGAGTTTGATGCATCTAAGTTTTCATTGTACATCATGGATGTGTCGATTTGGTTGCAACGCTTCTTAGAAGTTATTTCCTTTGATATTTTTGGGCAAACTTATATTCTTGGTGTTAAAGTGGTGGGTATGGCCAAAGTTCTTTTTAGAGTCTCATACGACTTGGCGTGGCTCCCCATGGGTTCATGTGTCGAAACATGCTGTGAAGGGGTTTCTTCGTCTACCACTAACCTTGAAGGAGGTGGGAAACATGCTTCCAATACCCCGATTATGCTGGCTGCTTCCACTATCCACCCCCCAACTGATGCTATGAAGGATAGTGGCTTTGTTACAAGTTCTTATCAGCTGGCTTGTTGGGTGGATTACGCTCAGCCAAGAAAACTCATCAACCATAAAACCTTAGGCGTCCACACAATTGGGTTGGATCACCAGAGCAGTGGTGTCATAGCCTGTGACAACTAGTGTGCGTGGCAACAAGCGGGAAACGTCTCTACGTGTACCATCATTAAAAACCCCTAATGGTATGTCAGAGTATCATCAACGCGTTTTTCACGTGATAGATTCGCTCAGGTGTAGTCAACCTTGGTAATAAACCCTCTTTTCTCTCTTGAAATCTTTTTTGCAGCCTTCCTCGCAGGCCTTCTAGGCTCCCTTACCGGCCTCGGAGGAGGCGTTGTGCTTACCCCGCTACTCGTATTGCTATTGGGCGTGCCGATTCAGTATGCACTAGGCACGAGCCTTATATCCACCATTTCTACGTCGAGTGGTTCGGCTTCTGCTTACGTTAAGGATGAGTTATCAAACATGAAGGTTGGCATAGCTCTCGAGATAGGTACCACCACTGGCGCGATATGCGGGTCACTAACGCTTTACACGATCGAAAGATTACACCTCCTATTTGTGATTAGTATACTGTTTGGGGCGGTTCTTATTTTCTCCACTTTCCCAAACTTTGTTAGAATGAAGTCTGAGCTTCCAACGGGTGTTAAACCCGACTACTTTACCAAGAAGCTGAGCCTCTTTGGTACCTACTATGATGAAGCTCTTAAGAAGACCGTTCAGTATCAGGGTAGACGCTACCCGCTTGGTGTCGCGGGTATGTTTCTCGCAGGCTACATATCAGGGCTCCTAGGAATAGGCTCTGGTGCATTCAAGGTTCTGGCCATGGACTTCGCGATGTCCCTACCATTTAAGATTAGCACCGCCACGAGCAACTTCATGATCGGTGTGACCGCCGCCACGAGCTCCGGCCTCTATTGGTCTTTTGGATTCATTGACCCCGTACTTGTGGCGTCAACCATACCAGGAGTACTCATCGGTTCTCTGCTGGGTGCGCGATACCTGAATAAAATGCTCAATAGGAGGCTTCGACAGATCTTCACAGTGGTGCTCATACTCCTCGGAGCGGAGCTGATACTAAGAGGGGTGGGACTCCTGCCATGACCGATCTAGCGAAAATTGTGAGTCTAACGCTGCGCGTCGGCGTAATACTCTCCTCAGCGTTTGTAATCACAGGCTTGGTGCTCTACTACTTAGAGCACGATAAAGCAGTGTACAACACCTCATACTATTCTGCTTCAAACTTGCTGCAGGGTTTAGCTGCTGGCAGACCAGAGGCTATAATACTTGTGGGAGTCATAATACTCATAGCCACACCCGTAATAAGGGTACTAGAGCTTGGGTTAGACTTCGTATACAAAAAAGACAAAATATATATAGCACTCTCATTCGTGGTTCTTGCAGTAATGCTTATAGGCATATTACTAGTCCCGAGGCTCCTACACACCTGAAACGAAGCTTGTGATTAAGCGTCAGCTTTTTCCGCTTTAATTAGATAATGATAGGGGTAAGAGTTTTCAACCTCTAAGACTCTGAACCCGCTTCCTTCTACAATTCCTATGCTCTCCTCCACACTGAGCCTTATGCTAAGCGGGGGACCAAACGGTGTTTCGATCTTCTTCCAATCCACTACCCCCAGCACGCCTCCGCGACGAAGTGACCCGTAGACCTTGCGCAAGACGAGCACGGGATTCTCAAAGTCGTGGAGAACGTTAGCAACCAACGCCACATCGAAGGGTACAGTGGGCAGTTGAATAATCTCTATGGGTTGGGCGATAACTTCAAAGTTCTTATAACCGGCTTGGCTTAGGTTTTGGGCACATACTTCGGCTGCTTTCGTGCTCGCGTCCACACAGTAGACATACCCTGTTTTGCCCACTATTTTAGAGGCTTCAACTGCGAAGAAGCCCGGCCCAGAGGCTACGTCGAGAAACCTTTGACCACTCGTTAGACCAAGCCTCAAAAGGATATCCCTCGGATTCTGCCATGCCTTACGCTCCTCCGATAAGAGCATCCTTAGGAATTCATCTTCATTCAAACCGCTCACGTATTACAAAGGCTACCAAGCTAAAAGACTTTTCTAGCAAAATACGATTGTATCCGGATAGGCGTTTCCCACGCTTGGAGGCCACGGCGCCCGCCAACCCCTAATCCGGACACCATCCAAAATACAGCGAAATCAGGACTACAATTACCCATAAGACGACACAAACAACATCATGCTGCTAGTCTCTTAAAGGGCACCACAAAGTTTGAGTCGCTTGCCTAAAAATTTGAACCCTTCAGCCTTTATCTTGGGGGAAGCCCCCGTCCGTGACGGTAGACCCAAGTTTCATGTGTGGGTTACGATTAGCGCTAAGCACTAATTTGGGTCTACCGGTGAGGGCGGGGTAGTTCACCTATTCACTGGTAATATGCTAAGCTTGGCGGACTATAAGGTTTCCAAAACCCCGCATTCTAAGCTGGTATCCCAAAGGAATAGAGGGGTGGAAGAAAGAATTGATCGTTCCTGTGGGGTCTACAGGTTCTAGGTGTATTCTTGGAAGACCACCGAGGGGGTTGCTCACTGAAATATTCCCACAACTGGCTCGCTGAAATCCTTCATCATAATCGCCCTACCCATGCCCTCCGTGTTATAGGAGTAGCCGTAATCCCCCTTTTGGTCTATTGTGATTATACCCATTGTGCCTTCCCCAAATGTGCGCGTGACTTCGCTTATCGCCTGCTCGGCGGCCAGCTTTGCGTTAAGGCCGCTACGGATAAGGTCGACTGTTCTCTTGCTCAGGGTTAGTCTAATGGCGTACTCGCCTATCCCTGTGGCGACGGCGCCGCCCACGCCGCTCTCAGCATAGAATCCCGCGCCCGCTATTGGCGTGTCCCCAACCCTACCGCTAAGCTTGAGCCAGTAGCCACCGGTGGATACCGCGGCGGCTATGTTGCCCTTCCTATCTATTGCTAGGGCGCCCACTGTGCCGTGGGAGAGGGCCTTCATTATTTCCCGGTTTTTGGCCATCTTCTGGTCGGCCCCGCTCAGCCACTTCTCCCTGAGTTCGCGTAACCTTCTGAGTTTTGAGTCTGTGACCAGTTCTGGGTCGGGTTTAAACCCGTAGAGTCCGAGTAGGCGCATAGCTCCCTCCCCCACCATGAGGACGTGGTCTGTCTTCTCCATAATCGTTTTTGCTGCGAGTACGGGGTGTCTAATGTTTTTTAGTGAAGCCACCGCGCCCACCGCGAGGTTTGATCCGTCCATTAGACCCGCGTCCACCTCTGCTGTGCCTTCAACGGTAAGGCAGCATCCCAGACCGGCGTTGAAAACACCAGACTCCTCCATCTCGTACACCGCCTGCACAACCGCGTCAAGCGCGCACCCATTTTCTAGTTGCCTGAAACCACTCAGCACCGCCCGACGCAGACCCTCCCTATACTCCTCAACGTTTATACTGTTCCTGAGGGCACCGGCTCCCCCATGTATTATTATACCGTATTCACTACCCATTTCTACCGCCAGCTACTCCTCAAAGAACTTTAAGAAGTTGGTCTGCGCGCTGATAGGGTCGATGGGCGAGCGTACCAGCTTAAAGAGGTATGGATTCACCTGTTCCACGGCCCCCCCGATGCGTTTGTCGAGGGCCACTTTGGCAGCTCTCACCGCATCTAGTAGGGGTCCGGCAGCGTTCGCTCCGTCCGATGTACGCAGAGTTATTTCTGCCTCTACCTCAGCCCCCAGCGTGGTTGAGCCGACAACCTCAAAATGGCTTTCACGGTTGTTGCCCATATAGTCAACGTACTCGGTTGTACCAGTTACCGCCTTAACTGGGTAGGGAAGTGTGCTTGTAACGGTTGATGTCTTGATGGAGCGCTTGTGTAGCCTAAGCTCGTCTTGCTCAACCGTTATGCGGTTCTCGAGTCCTCCTCCCACATCAACTTGGTATGTCTGCTTTATTCTAACACCGCGAGAATTAAGGAAGGATAATATGTAGGCATGGAAAACGGTGCCACCGATCTGGCTTAGCAAGTCGTCCCCTAGTAGGGGTAGATGAGCAGCGCTGAATGCTCTCTCCATCTCTGTGCTCGTCGCAACGGGTGTGGGTGTGGCGTTAATGAACGCCAGACCAGCCTTGATGGCCGCTCTAGCGTAGGCCTCGGTCGACCTATTTAGCCCACTGTTTATAGTGTTGACTAGGATCTCGGCGCCGCTCTTTCTGAGTGTTTCCACAACGTCCTCCGTATCGGAGCTACGTGTGCCTTCTTCGAACTGTGGTTCGTCGAGCAGTAAGCCTGGTTGGACGACCACGTCGCAGTGTACCTCCACGTGTTTTGTGAGGCTCCAGGGACGAACGAATAGCGCTTCACCTACACTCTTACCCACTTTTTCACGGTCGACATCGAACGCGGCAACAACCTTTACGTTTGAAGGCGTATAGACGGATAGTGCGGGGTGCAGAATACCCTGAGCCTCACCCTTAGAGTAGAGTTCAATCGCTTGGAGCATTCCGCTCACAGCCGAACCAACGCCGGCCAAAGCCACCCTTATTTCATTCTTGCAGCACGAATCGGTCTCACTCATACCTTATCAGAATTCTTAGGCTTAAGATAAGTTTGCTGAATCAACCCCAAGCGTTCAAATCTGCTTTTCTAAGAAGGTTTGAAGTGTCCTTGCAAAAACGATTTAACGTTGGTGCGCAATATAATAAGTGGTTAAGTGTGGGTGGACAAGCACTAGTCAAGCTTGAATCGTTGGATAGGAAGTTCTGGGGAAGGGGTGTTGCCCAAATAGACCCCAAGGTGATGGAGGAGCTCGGACTATCGGCCAACGACCCGATTTTGGCCATCGGCTACAGGCGCACAGGCCTTATTGTTTTGCCGTCAGACTCACGCGATTATGGGAGGAGGGTTATGAAAGTTGACGAGGAGACCCTGCTCAACATGGGCGTTACACTTGGCGACCGTGTCGTGGTGCGTAAAATCGAGCCAAAGACCGCTGAAAGAATAGTGTTGGGCTACCCTGAAGACTTTAAGGGGCAACCAGACCTCAGGGAGGTCATGATCTCGATCCGCGGTAGACCCGTGTGTAGGGGTAACGTTATAAGCGTACGCGTTGGGGGTAAGATAATAAACTCAGCTGTAGAGGACTATTCGCCTCAGGAGGAGGCTGTGGTGGTTGGCTATAACACCAAGATTGAGATGGTCAGGGAGCCATCTAAGATCCAGCCGAAAGGCGTCCCCCTTGTTACGTTTGAAGATATTGGTGGGTTAACGAAGCAGATACAGAAGCTGCGGGAGCTGGTTGAGTTACCGCTTCTTAGACCAGAGCTCTTTAGAACTTTCTCTATCAGGCCACCTAAGGGTATTCTTCTTTATGGTCCTCCTGGTACTGGTAAGACTCTTATCGCCCGCGCCGTGGCAAACACGGTTAAAGCCAACTTCTATCTTATAAGCGGACCCGAAATCGGCAGTAAGTACTATGGGGAAAGCGAGAAGAGGCTGAGAGACATATTTAAGGAGGCTGAGAAGACAGCGCCTTCAATAATATTCGTGGATGAGATAGATTCGCTTGCGCCAAGTCGGGATAACACATCCACAGAAGTGGAGCGAAGGATCGTCTCACAGCTTCTCACGCTTATGGATGGACTCTCCCCCAGCGATAAGGTTGTGGTGATCGGTGCGACCAACAGGCCCAACGCGGTTGACCCCGCGCTTAGGAGGCCTGGTAGGTTTGACAGGGAGATAGAGATACCTGCGCCCGACGCGCCAGCGAGACTCGAGATACTTAGGGTTCACACGCGGAGGCTTCCCCTTGCCTCTGATGTGAGTCTCGAAGAGATTGCGGAGCTCACTAACGGCTTTGTGGGCGCTGACCTCGCAGCTCTTGTACGCGAAGCAACCCTTCAAGCGCTGAAGAGGAAGACTCAGGATTTGCTCTACGGTATGAGCGACCTCGACCTCTCCATCGCTGTGACTAGGAGCGATTTTCTGGCCGCCATAAAGGAGATTGAGCCTTCGGCTCTGAGGGAGTTCAGAATAGAGGTACCAACTACTAAGTGGGAGGATGTGGTGGGTTTGCAGGATGTTAAGAGAGAGCTCATGGAGTCCATAGAGTGGCCGCTCAAGTATCCCGAGTTATACACGAAGATAAACGCCGAGCTGCCTAAGGGTATTCTTCTTTATGGTCCTCCTGGTACTGGTAAGACTCTTATCGCCCGCGCCGTGGCCTCCGAGAGTAGGGCTAACTTTATCACCGTCACAAGCTCAGACCTCCTGTCCAAATGGGTGGGTGAGAGTGAGAAGGCTCTGAGGGAGGTGTTCAGGAGGGCTAAGCAGGCTGCGCCATGCATCATATTCTTCGATGAAATAGAAGCGCTCGCGCCCGTGAGGTCAGCTGAGGATAACCATGTCAGCGAGAGGCTTGTGAGCCAGTTGCTAACGGAGCTGGACGGCTTGGTTAAGCTTAACGGCGTGGTTGTTATGGCCGCCACTAATAGACCAGAGCTGGTGGACCCAGCTCTCTTACGCCCCGGCAGGTTCGATAAGATCCTCTATGTGCCGCTTCCAGACCTCTCAGCTAGGAGCGCCATTATCAAACTCTACGTGAATAAGCATCCTCATGATGAGAATATAGACTACCTCAGGTTGTCCCAGCTAACCGAGGGTTATAGTGGTGCTGACCTTAAAGGTGTAGTTGACAGGGCGGTGCAGCTTGCGATAAGGGAGTATGTAGAGCTTAAGGAGAAGGATGGCGCTGAGCCGAAGCTTAGGGTTGAGCACCTGCTGGAAGCCCTTAAAACCGTCAAGCCCAGTCAGGGCAAATCGATTGAGCTTGTGCGTAGCACGCAGACCCAGCAGAGGTTCGGCGTCTCGTAGTGTGATAATGTATTAGGGCTTATGCTAGGCGGTATGCTGTGGGAAAGCGGTGAGCGCTTTTTGGGTGTGAGTAGGGTTTAGGGCTGGGTTTACTCCACGGTAGAGTGAGCCAGACTTGAATGATCTTTTTGGCGTAGAGGCACACGCGAGGCTTCACGTGTGCTTGATCGATCTAAATGGGTCTATCGGTAGGGTGGATGGTAGCGTAGGCATAATACTCTCCCAGCCAGTTGTGCGTGTAGTGGCGCGCAAAGCTAATAGAGATGTCATCAATGAGGAGCTCCTCCCATTTGCAAAAAAGTTCTTTCAAGTGGTTCCCAAAACACTGGGTGTTGAGCTTAGCGTGGATGAATGTTTTGAGCGGCATGTTGGGTTGGGTTCCACCACCCAGCTGGCTCTCAGCGTGGCTAGGTCGCTCTCAGGGCTAATGGGCCTCGAGTACCCTGTGAGGGAGTTGGCGCGCATAATGGGTAGGGGTGGTACTTCGGGCATAGGGGTAGCTGGGTTCGAAGGAGGAGGCTCACTCATAGTGGATGGTGGTCACCGCTTCGGCTCAGACGGGAAAAAAGGTTTTACGTCTTCCGATTATTCTGAAGGCATCTCGGCGGCGAAACCCATCGTTAAGATGTGCCTCCCAACCGATTGGAGATTTGTGGTTGTGGTGCCCAAGGGTGGAAAGAAGATCTACGGCGAGGATGAGAAGAGCGCTTTCGAGAGGGTGTCGCCACTACCAGCCGAAGAGGTGGGTTTGGTTTCGAGAATTGTGCTACTCAAGCTACTCCCAGCCGCGGTTGAGGGGAACATAGAGGAGTTCGGTGAGGCAATAAACATGCTCCAGCGCACTGGTTTCAAGAAGCGTGAGCTCGAGTTTCAGTCCCAATCCGTGATGGAGGCAATCAGCGAAGGGCTCAGGCTGGGTGCGGTGGGAGCGGGTATGAGCTCGTTTGGGCCAGCCGTGTACTTTTTGGTTAGGGGGGACAGGGAGGCCAATAGGCTGGTCGAAGGCATGGAACACACGGTCTATAGGAAGTACATCTGCTCCCCTTGGAGCGGTGGGGCGAGCCTATTAAGAGCCTAATTCTGGCTTCCTATACTTGAGTACTACTCGCCTTACAACTCTCGCCTTCTTTCTGAGTGCCTCACTAGCGGCGTATTCTAGAAGCTCACCCATCTCCTTTTTACGTTCTGGCGGCTGGGTTCCAACAAGTTTTTTGAGTTTCGTATAAGGCGACTCTCTAAAGAGTGGTGTAAGAGGGCTTTCCACGCCCTCCCTAACTATATAGCAGCCCCTACCAGCTTCGACTCTGCCGATAACGTCAGCCCTAACACCAGCCCGCTTTAGCTCTTGTAGAACAGTGTCGGTGAGCTTTTGAGGGCTGAATAGCAGTAGCGAGTCAAGCGATAACCCTAGAGGGTCGATGCCCAGTTCCCTAAGCATTCTGTGAACCCTTGGGTTGATTAATGAGTCGATTCTCTGCTGATCAATCAATATTTTAACAGACGACTTGTCAGCGGTTGACTGAAGGTCTCCTCTCAGCCCTCCGTTGGTGACGTCGGTGACAGCGTGGAGTTTGCGGAAGAGTCCGGCTTCCCTGAGTGCTTCTGACGCAAAGTAGAAGTCTAGGTTCATGGTTTCTGCGACTATATCTGGTTGGCCTGAGTATATTGCTGTAGTCGAGATCGTGCCGCCGCCGCTGCCCTCCGTCATTATTATCTCGTCCCCAACCCGAGCACTATTCTTGACCGACAACCCCGAATCCGCGTAGCCTACGCAGCCCACGGCTCCGACTAATCTGTCCCCCAAAACCATGTCTCCCCCCACCCTGAGGGTGCTACCGCTCACCAGCGGCACCCCGCTTATCTCCGACACAGCGGCAACACCCGCTACGAACTCGAATATCTTTGAGATATCCCCGTCATCAGCTAGGTGGACGTCATCAATCATGAAGAGTGGTGTTGCACCCTTGACACAAACGTCGCGCAGAGCGGCGCGTGCTACGTGGAAACCCATGAGGAACGGGTATCCACTGAGCCTTGAATGGGCGCCATCAATTGAACCCACAATAGTATCCCCGTTGAGAGCTACGCCGCCAACATCGTCGTGGTCCACGGGCTCGAGGACTACCTTCAGCTTGGAGTGTTTGTTCGCCGTGTGCGCGATGCGTGCGATGAGTGAGTGGACTAGGAAGTCACCCTCACCACGCGAGCCAACTCCGAATACCCCAGCGCTCACACCGCTTGAACGGAGACCCAGAATATCCCTCACGAAGGAATTGTGAGCCCTCCTACGGCTACGTTCTACCTCATCTAGCACTGCTTCAGCGAAAGCTGAAGCGGTTTCTCTATCCATGTTCTTTGCAAGCACGTATTCCTCTGTTATCTTCGTTCTGGCTAGCTCCCTATCCGAGTCGAGTAGTCTGTTTGCGAGAAATTCCAGATCCACCATACGAAAACACACGGCTCGAGTGGTTTAAACGGTTTTGCCTCCAATTGAGCGTGCGGCTTTCATGAGTTCTGTTAGGGGTGCGTTGGTTTTGACTGCTTTAGGATCAAAGTGTGTATGGTTGGCTTTATACCCTTGTGCGCGTAGCTTCATGATCAGCCTTTGGGTGCTAGGTGGGCTCACACCCGAGCCCTTAACGAACCTGTGGATATTAATGTAGGGCAGTGTAACCTCATCCTCGTCATAAACCCCTTTCAGCAGGCGCTCTGCATCCCGCGCACTCTGCGACTCCACCTTCTTAAGCTCTGTTAGAACCGAGCTAAGGAAATCTCTTGAAGCTAGGTGACCCATCCAGAGGGGTCCCGCCTCAAAGACATGTTTGCACTCACTGCAGAACGGTGAATCCAAGTATTTCACCGTATCCGAGCAGCTGTGTAGATAACCTATTTGGCTCACAAGCTCTTGGGCGGCGCTGAGTGCTCGGATGAGCTTAAAGTGGCATCTAAAGTAGTCGCCATAATGATAGCACAGTATCGGTAAAGCCGCAATCCCGAGGCCTGCAGCAACCCTAACCACGTAGCCGATCAGTATTCTCAGCCCCACTTCTTTAACACCAAGTGGGTACATGTTCCGCGCGTAGTACAATCTGTAAAGCGCATCAGGCCTGTTACCACAGAGGTTTGCGGCGTCCGTGGAGCAAACGCCCAACACCCCACCACGCTTCACAGCTAAGAGAGCTGTGGCTACAAACGGTGCGGCCGAGCCGAAGGGGTCTAAGTCAACGTAGTCGAAACCCTCCCTATAATCATATGCTGCACAGAGGGCGTTGGCACCAACCGACTGAACATCCACTTTTCCCACAACCCCGTTAGCCTCCACACTTCTATAGGCAAGCTCTAACGCATCGGGGTTGACGTCGTTAATCACTACCTCAGACGCATCAGATTCTACTGCTATTCTCAACCCACGTGCACCGATGCCACACATGACGTCGAGCATATTTGGATGGCTTCCCAGCACGCCAACCACCCCAAGACTGATGTCCCTAGTCATGGATGCGTTGGGGTTATAAAACACGGGCGCACTCCACGGCCCAACCCTCTTACCGCTCTTGGCGTACATGGTTATATCTGGAACGTATAGGAGAGTCTTTCCCTCCACTACCTGCTTGGTGTACAACTCTCAGTTCACGTTAACGCTTTATGTGTGCGAAACTGTTAAATCCTATCAAGGTGTTTCGTAGGCGGTGAAGAAGGCCTGTCTATTGATGAAAGCGTTGGCGGAATAGACGAAGCGGGTAGGGGAGCACTCCTTGGGCCGCTTGTGATTGCCGGTGTAGCCCTCAAGAAGTCGCTCTTAGAAGAGCTTAAGCGAATGGGTGTTCGCGACTCCAAGCAGCTATCTCCATACAGAAGGGAGAAGCTCTACTCCGTCATTGCAAGCGTGGCCGACAGGATAGAGGTTGTCGAAGTGAGCCCACAAGAGATTGATTCAAGGTACAGGCATGGACTCAACCTCAACCAGCTTGAGCTAATAAAGATGGCACAGATATCGTTAAGGCTTGGAGTACGCACAGTTTATGTTGACGCGGTGGATGTGGATGAGGGGAGATTCGGAGAAGAGCTCTCCAAGAGGGCGCCCAACATAGCTTTTGTGAGCGAGCATGAAGCCGACTCCAAGTACACTGTGACTGCAGCGGCATCCATTGTGGCCAAGGTCACACGTGACAGAAGAATAGCTGAGCTAAACAGGGTTTACGGCGATGTCGGTAGCGGCTACCCGAGTGACCCACGCACCATGCGCTTTATCAGAGAGTACTATGTGAAGACTGGCGCTCTGCCGGAGTTTGCACGCAAAACTTGGAAGAGCATAAGAAGGGCTCTAGGGGTTCGCGGAGCCTTACAACCCTAAAGACCCCGGCCTAGATTCATCTATAAACTCTAAGAACCACTTGAAGCATAAACCATGCCTTACTTTACGCTTAAGCGTGTTACCCATCATTAATGAATGATGGTCAAAAATCTACTCACACAACACAGCTAAGCCGGCGGATGTTTTTGAACATTGTGTAGAACGACGTTTTGGAAAGCTTATAATCTTCACCGAGCAAGTTTTGCTATAATGAAGTCATGGTCTTTTTCGTAAGGTGAAAGCTCGACTTCCTCGATGATTTTGAATCCGGCATCCAAGAGGACGCTTCTTTGTTGATCGTATACTTTCGTGGGTTCCACAGCTACGTCGACACTTCTAGCCTTAATGTTAAGTATGACCCAGCCCTCCTTTCTTAGGTATACCTTAGCGTTCTCGACAGTGATTTCAGCTTGGTCAGGCTGGGCCACGTCTGCGTATACCACATCAACGCAGTCAGCGTACCTTCTATAGTCTAAGGGTCGCCTAGCATCGGCGAGAATTGGTACAACATTCTGCCTGCTCTCGCAGGCTACGAGTAGCTCACGTATTGACCTCGCCGAGAACTCGACGGCGTATACCACCCCATTCCGGCCTACTATGTCTGAAATATGGCTCACGGTTGTGCCCGCCGCCGCGCCGAGGTAGAGAACGCGTGAGCCAGTGGTGATCGGTAGGGTGCGGATGCCTTTCTTTATCGCCGCGGCGAGCTTGCTCCTATAAGGGTCCCAGACCCTTAGCTCCCCGAAGTCGGTCTTTATGAGTCGCTCACCATATGAGCGTACACCTGGCACAAGGTTTAGTGTTGCTAGTTGCTGTCCATATCCCTCCACTTCAACTTGGTAGACGCCGTCAAATAGTGGTTTAGCCATGCATTGTCAAACAAATCATCCGCTAATAAATATAAGCGTGTAGTTGGTTAATCCAACACCATCCCGGTGAAACTATCCCCTCCTAACTATAAGGAGGCAGTTTCCCGAGTCACGGTCCCACCGTGCCTCACCCTCCTTCCCACCAATCCTCGAGCTGGCAGGGCGGGTGTTGAGAGGAGTTTCTCAGCGCGCCTCAACCTCAGCCCAACCATGCAGCGGGGCGTGCACCTTATCTGGGCACTGGCACTCCCCATGGCTGTGTTCCACGTGATGCTCCTCCCCTTTATGATGCTCAGACGCCTTCACAAGACGGAGCGCCTTATCCGTACACCCTCGGCGTGAAGGGTGTGGGTGAGGCTGGCATCATAGAGCTCACACCCATGATCGTGGACGCAGTCGAAGACGCGCCTTATCTGGGCCCCACCATCTTTCATTCTGAAGCGTTACAAGCTTTTCTATTCACGTATTAATGCTCATCGCTCTCTTGGGTTGTTGTGGGGGTTGCCCGGGCTGTGCCCTCTCTTGCTCCTCAACCACGAGAATCGTGTGGATTTGGTCTGACTGATGGGTACGCCTTAACGCATAGCTGGGATGCTTGTAGTAGGGAAATCCCTGTGGGCAATTAGGTTAAAGAAGCAGATCTTGCTAATTTTTAGCCTTGCTTTCTCCTTTCTGTTTTTACCCCCCACATCACCCATATTCGAAGGCCTCCAGCCCAATTGAGGGTAAACTAAGAAGGGGTAGCGGTGAGACCTCCTTTTTGGGCTTGTTCGCTAACCCCCCAAGAAACCTTTTACGTGTTTGGTAGGCCTCTAAGCCACCTGCTGCGCGACCTGGCAGTGTAAAACCTGAAAATCTTTGTTCTATTTTCTTAAATCCAAAGCAAGCTGTCTTAGTTTGTTTTCACTCATGGTGAGCTTGTTTCTTTCATATGCTCCTCCTGCTCGGCGTGTAAGAGCGTGTTATAGAGCTCACAAGCAACTTCGAGCTGGGTTTTCAACACCCCTGCCCACCCGCAGTGGTCTTCGAAGCGTACGCCCTGTAGCGGTAGGCTCTTACGAATACGCCTAGCCCTTTCCTCCACCCCTATTATATCTTTGTGATCTTCCCCCTTGAGAACGGTGGACCCAAATTAGCACATAGCGCCAATTGTAACCCGCACTTGAATTTTGGGTCTACCTAAAAGGGGGAGGTTTTGTAAACTTCATAACGTATCAAGTGGCGTCCTGCGCTCTGAAGTAAGATTTTTGGTCTACGGTTGAGTGTGTGGAGAAGCTGGGACTAGTCGAGGTGGGAGTCGAATGTGTATTCTATATGAGGGAACTCGTCTCTTAGTTTTTTAACCTCTACGGCTACCCTCGATGGCTCGGCTTTGTCAAATATGATTTGACTAATCATTTGGGCCACCCGCTCCATCTCCTCCTCCTTCATACCATAACGCGTGATTTCTTGTACGCCGATGCGTATACCCGAAGGATTCTTCGAGTTCTTGGAGTTTTCGCCTGGCAGCAGGTTCTTGTTTACAATTATGTTGGCTTCTGCCAGCCTAGTTGCCACATACGTGCCCCCACCAATCGGCGATGCATCGAAGGCTACTTGGTGCGACTCGGTGTATCCTTTGTCCTTTCCGAGAACCTTGAACCCCAATTCGTCGAGTGTCTTGGCTAGACGCTTGGCGTTCTTTACGGTTTGAAGCGCGTACTGGTGCCCGAAAGCCATCATTTCGGCTGTTACGTAGAGTAGTGCTGGTAGCCTATGCAGATGGTGATTAGAGACGAGGCCTGGAAAAACTGATTTACGGATTGCCGAAACTTTTTTGTCGGCCAACCCCTCGGCGAGGATCAACCCTCCCTGTGGTCCTGGAAATGTCTTGTGGGTTGAACTCGAAATTACGCTGGCCCCCTCTCTGAGGGGGTCCTGAAACACTCCGCCCGCTACTAGTCCGAGAACGTGAGCCGCATCGTAGTGCACAACCACATCCTGGTCTGGAACCTCCTCGCGTAGTATAGTTGCTATCTCCCTGATCGGATGGGGAAAGAGAAATAGGCTCCCCCCTAAGGTAACTATCCTTAGTTTATCCCTCACCTCACGCACCCTACTTCGTAGATCTTCTAGTACAACATCGAGTTTGGAGGGGTTGAAGGGTATGTCGCGGACATTGAGCCCCCTACACCCAGCCGCGCCGAACTCCCTATAACTTATATGCCCGCCGCTTGGCACGTCAAGGCTCATCACCGTGTCGCCTGGTTTTGCGTAGGCGTAAAACACCGCGAGATTGGCCTGCGCTCCCGATATGGGTTTGAAGTTCACGTAACTGCATTTGAAGAGTTTTTTCAGTGCTTCGTCAAGTAGTGCCTCAATCTGGTCAACATAGCGCGTGCCCTCATAGTATCGGTCGCCTATCTCGCCTTCGGCATATCTGTGCTCAAAATCGGAGTTGTAAAGGCTGGCTGCACCGGGACTCATTACGTTCTCGCTCGCTATTAGGTTGAGCGTCCTCTTACCTCTCCACTCGTTCTGCTCCGAGACAATCTTCTTCGCTTCGTCAACGTATTTTAAAATTTCATTGGAAATCAGAGGCATAAACCAAACCAGTTAATAGGTACACAAAAACCCTTCCAAGCGCCCTTTACCGTTTTTTCACAAGTCTCCTCATAGCCCAGTTAGGGAAGTAATTGGTGAGCTTTTCTTTGAACTCCCTCGCCTGAAAGCTATCTGGGAACACAAGTTTGATCGTGTACCCATCACTTGGTTCTTCCACCTCGGCAAGTGAGTTTTGGGCTACTACGATTATCCTGTCAACCTCATCAAGGCTAACCCCAGACTTTCTCTTCGGGTACACAAGGTAATACTCTCCTTCCCCGCTCAACGTGATCAATTAGTCATACCCGCACCAATAAATAGAGCTATTGCCCCAGCAACCAGACGCTGCGCTCTCACCTTACGCCTCTACCTGTGTGCTTGAAATCAACGTCATGGATTTATTCACCTTAATGATAATTGTTATTGTGCAGGAGAAAAAGTATTTTACCCCAGAGTCGGCCAATACGATCCTACCAGTAGTACGCCAAATAGTGGAGAAGATAATAGTTAAGCAGACAGAGATAGACTCTCTGCGTGACGATTTGGAGGCGCCCACCACCTCTGGGGCGAAGGTCTTTGACCAAGTGGCCATGAGGATTAGGCTCGAAGAGCTTTATAGCGAATTAGCCGAACTTGTTGTTAGCCTCCAGGAAAAGGGGTGCTTACTTAAGGATATATACGAGGGGTTGGTGGATTTCCCTGCTCTCAGGTTGGGTGAGGAGGTTTACTTGTGCTGGAAGATAGGCGAAAAAAGCGTCGACCACTGGCATGGGGTATATGAGGGATTCATGTATAGGAAAAGGATAATTTCTGATGAATTCATAGACCCAGCAGAGGTGGATGCAGATGGAGTGCATGAAGAGAAGAGCAGCACAGATTAGACGAGTTTGCCAACTATTAGTGCGAGTAGAAACATGAACATGTAGGCAAGAGAGAACCGATAGTTTGACCTGTACACGTTCCTCCTCTTTACAAAATATGCCACTACGGAGAAAACTATCAAAAAGAGGTTCAACACCGTTATTGAGTATAGATAGAATGGGTGTAGCCCACCTGTTATGTATAGTAAATATGTGAAGGGTAACACGAGTAAGTTGTAGAGGATGGCGTTCGACACCACTTTGCCCTCCCCTTCGAGTACTGGTAAAACTGGCACGCCAGCCCTACCGTAATCTTGTTTCATGAGTAGTGCGAGCGACCAGAAGTGGCTCGGCTGCCAGAAGAAGACCACTAAGAATATGAAGAGAGGTGTGAGCCACCCCGTTTTTGATACAGCAGCCCAGCCACCGAGTGCGGGTATAGATCCTGCTAACCCGCCCCACACAACCGCGCTGGGCGTGTTCCTCTTTAGCTTAAGTGTGTAGAACCACACATATAAGAAGGCTCCAAGCCCTATTATGAATGCTGTAAGGGGGTTGAGTAGAATGGCTGTGAAAACGATTGATACACCGATAAGCGCTAACCCAAATAGGAGAGCGTTCCTAGGTGGAACCCTCCCTGAAGGTATGGGTCTACCCGAGGTCCTATCCATCTTAGAATCTATATCCCTGTCAAAGTAGTTGTTTAGAGCAGCCGAGCCCCCCAGTCCTATAAACCCAAGTATACTCATTTCAAGCAGCGGCCTAATACCTAGCGCCTCACCCTTCGCGACAACCATGCTGGCTATCGCGACGAATAGGAGCAATGGGATAAGCCTAGGTTTCATGAGCTCTATGTAGTCTGAGATTTTGCTCATCAAGATTTAGAGGGCTCGGATTTGTTATAAGGCTTACATCCCACTTTGCAACATCTCAAAGCTTAGCGCCCACTATCGGTATTCTATGTCCACTGAGTTTTCTCGGCTTGTGTTAACGACGCGTGGAGTTGTTTAGCTGGCTTCTCACCGAGCTCCACAAGGCCTCTATGACCTCCATGCTTCGTATTAGTGCTGAGTATATAGTCAGCCTATCAGTCACCCTTTGAGAGATTGCGTACACGTCTTCGAGATCGTCTAGTAACTTTGGGCTTATGATGTGAGCCTTAGCTAGCATCCATGATACTTCAACGATGTTCCCCTCAGCATTTAAACCCATTCTCTCCGCGAGCCGTTTCGCCTCTTTCTCCGTGACCCGTAAGCATCCACGTATCCCCTCAAGAGCGCTATCAAAAAGCTTACCGCTACGTGCAAACTCCTCGAAAGACGAGTGAGCAGCCTCCTCTATTTCCGAATAGTATCTCCAAAACTCTTCCTCGCTCACACATGTGCACTAGTGACGTGTATATATAAAGCACACATAGTCAAGCTCTCAAGTAAACCCACATTCACGCTGAAACGAATTTTTAATCATGCCCAAATCTGCTGAAAGAGTAGCAAATCTCGCCTTCGCCGAGGGGAGTGGGCAGTATGGCCTATTAGCCAACTATATATGTTAGGTGGATGCAGGTGGGTACCCACAAACACACATCTGCATGGGTTAGGATGACTTAATGCTTATTGTGTGAATAGTAGGCTTTAAGAGTTCCGTATAGTGATATTTGTGTTATGATCGGTAGTATTACCGATTGGGCCATTCTAATCGTGGTTGCGCTTTTACTCTTCGGCGGCTCAAAGAAGATCCCTGAGTTGGCTCGTGGTTTAGGTAGGGCTATGGGTGAGTTCAGGCGAGGTCAAGCGGAAGTCGAGAAAGAGCTAAGAGCTATGACTGATACGGCTGTCGAACAGAAGCCACAGAATGGCGCTAATGCAAATAATTCGGCCTCTGTACAACAGTCGGTTGCCCCAGCTGGGAGAGAGTCGAACTCACCCGCTACGGTTCAGAGCGCAGATCGCTCATCGATAGAAGCGAGGATAGAGCAACTCGAACACGAGCTCAGAGAACTCAGAAAGACGCAGACCGGTTCGAAGTAAACTTTTTTCTAGATTCTAGGTTGGCTTAAAATCACTGTTTCTAGTGTTTTGTTTAGTCTCCTTTGAGCATTGACTCAGCTAAGAACGCTTCAGTGCTATCACATATATCTGAGCTCGCTCACAGGTTAACTGTGGCGCTTGTTGTATTCGGCGTCGAATTCTTCTTTTTCTTCTTTTTCACCATTAGAAGGGTTGATTTTGGTTCAATCGTTGTCTATTATCCTTTTCCGAGCTTCTTTAATAGTGTAAGCACCCAGGTATTTCATTTGATGGTTGACCACTTCGTCTATCATAAGTTCACGCTTATCAACATTGGATCGTTTGACACGCTTATATCAACGCTCTACGTCGCCGCCCTGCTTGCTGGGGTGTTCAGCGTGCCTGTGTGGGCGTACGAGATCGGCGCGTTCGTCTCACCCGCGCTTACACGCCGTGAAAAAAGGCTGGCGAGGGCGCTGATTATACCCTCAACACTGCTATTCGTGGCTGGCGCTTTCTTCGCATACTGGGTTGTTCTACCAGTGCTCTTCAGCGTGATACACACACTCACGGTGAGTCTGGGGGTTGAGCCAACTATGAGTGTGCGTTCGTTCATAACGATCGTGGTGGCCTACATGGTGGCTCTGGGGCTATCATTCGAATTACCCGTATTCATGGTGGTCTTATCATATGTCGGCGTTGTAAGCTACGAAACGTGGATGGCTGGTTGGCGCTGGGCTATTCTCGGCTGCTTCTTTATAGCCTTGCTAATTTCACCAGGCGCCACAGGTGGTCTCATGGAGACCGTAATAGGCCTCACCCTCTCCAGCCTCTATTTAGTTGGCTTACTATTCGTGCGTCTGATCGTCAAAAAGCGAAACCACAGAGCCTAATAGTTATTGCTTTTTCGGTTTGCGTTGGGTTGGTATTGGTACAATGGACTACGTGTTAATAAACAGTTTAGAGAAAACATGGCTCCACCTATTTATAGGGTTTCCAAAACCACGGCTTCTAACTTTTGTGGGGTTTAATGGTTCGAAAGTCACCTTCTGTAACGGTGGACCCAAAATTCGCTTCAAGGGTGCCCGCACCCAAGCACCGATTTTGGGTCCGCAGTCCAGGGCGAATTGGCTCGCCATCCACGTAAGAGCTAAATACATGGGTGAGGAGATTCAAGAGGTCTGAGATGTCCACTACTAAGCCTGAGCTAAAAAAATATGAGCTACCTCCTCTTCCATACAACTATGACGCACTGGAACCTTATATAAGCAAGGATATCATGGATCTTCATTATAACGTGCACCATAAAGGCTATGTGAATGGCGCCAACGCGGCTATCGACAAAATCGAGAAGATTTTCAAGGGGGAAGTCAAGGATCACGACTGGGCCGGTGTGGTGAGAAACTTTGTCTTTAACTCGAACGGCGCACGTCTCCACAACGTCTTCTGGCAGAACTTGGGCTCGCCGGGATCCAAGGGTGGAGGCAAGCCCGGAGGAAAGCTTGGTGACCTAATAGACAAGCAGTTCGGTGGCTTCGACAAATTCAAGCAGGTTTACACCGACGTTATGAGGTCTCTGACCGGCTCCGGTTGGACAATAATGTACTATGAAAAGGACCTAGGGAGGCTGGTCTTCACTACTGTTGAAAACCACTTCATAAATCACATAGTGGATCTGCCAATAGTTATACTACTCGACCAGTGGGAACACGCTTACTATCTCCAATACAAGACTAACAGGAATGCGTACATCGATGCATGGTGGAATGTTGTCAACTGGGATGACGCAGAGAAACGACTACAAAAACACCTCTAAAGTTTCCCACACCTTTTTCAGACAATCTGTATCAGCCCTATTCTAAAAGTATGGACACCCAACTATTCACATGGATGTTTCGTAGCGTTTGGGTCGCTAGTTTTTTCTAAATCTGGTGCTTATTTGATTGATTCGATGTTTTCGTTAGGATTCTCAAGTTCTTAATGGATATCCATAGAACTCAAGGGCTGAGGTTTTAATTCTTAAGCAGGCCGCTTGAGAGGAGTGCGTTTCTCACAATCTGGCGTTGCTCTTGGTTTAGTGGCTGGAGTGGCCGCCGTACTGGTCCCGCTCTTAAACCAAGCATGTTGGCCATCTCCTTTAAGGCGGCTGGGAAGTCCCCTATTCCCATTGCTTGGGCGAGTGGAAAGATTTCCTTCTGTATTCTCAAAGCGGTGTCAGCGTTGCCCGCCTTGAGGTGGGAGTAGATTTGGACACACTCCTTGGGCGCGATGTTCGCGAGCCCAGTAACGGCGCCGTCACCCCCTGCCTGTATAGCTTGGAATATCATGCTGTCGGATCCGATCATAACCGAGAACTTCTCACTCCTAACTTCATATAAGGCTTCGAGGAAGCTTTGAAAATCGGTTGTGGTGTACTTCATACCCACTAGCCCGTCGAGTTGGGCTATGCGTTTTAATGTGTGTATGGGTATCTCGGTGTGGGTGTAGGATGGTATGTTGTACACCATTACGGGTATGGACACGGAGTCGGCTATTAATTTGAAGTGTTCAAACAAACCCTCTGGTGAGACGTGGTAGTAGTATGGTGGTGTGGCGATGACGCCATCCACGCCGAGCCTTTCAGCTTTGACAGCGTTCTCTACCGCGTTCCTTGTTCCAGCGTCTGAAACACCAGCTATGACTGGTACGCGCCCACTCGCTTGGTGAACCACTGTTTGGATAACTTCTGCACGTTCATCTTGGTTTAAGAGTGCGAATTCACCGCTTGTGCCTAGTGGTACCAGACCGTTCACGCCACTCTCTATGAGTCTGTCCACAAGCGTCCGAAGCCCCTCTGAGTCGATAGCCCCCTCATCTGTCAGGGGTGTTATGATGGGCACATATATTCCTGTAGGCCTCATAAGCTATTTACACATATGAGTAATATCAAACCTAACGCTAATAGTCTACTCCTGGGTTGCGCTAATCCTTAATCTTTGTTGTGCATCAAGCATTTGATTTGACTGTTATAATAAAGGTCAATCCGCTCAACCCTGAACCTTGGGGGGTGCGCCTTGGGGCGCGCATAATAGCGGGGGGAGGCCTTGTAGCCTTCCCCACTGAAACAGTTTATGGGCTTGGTGCAAACGCCCTCGACGGCTCAGCGGCTCGCAGGGTCTTCAACGCTAAGGGTAGACCTGTGGACAACCCGCTCATTGTTCATGTATCGAGTTTTGACGGTCTACGCGTTGTGGCCGAACCGCCTCCGTGGCTGCTGGATACGCTTCGAAAGTTTTGGCCCGGGCCGCTCACGGTGGTATTACCCCGTAAGAAAGTTGTCCCGGATGAAGTCACCGCTGGCCTCGACACTGTAGCTGTGAGGATGCCCGCTCATCCAGTGGCGCTTAGGCTCATCGACGAAAGCAGGGTTCCAATAGCCGCGCCAAGCGCTAACACTTCGACGAAACCGAGTCCCACCCGTGCTGAACACGTGGTGGAGGACCTCTGGGGGAAAGTGGATTTAGTGCTCGATGGGGGTGAAACATTCTTCGGAGTGGAGTCAACAATCCTGAACATTGAGGATTCACGTGTAACCGTGCTTAGACCTGGCCCCTACACCCCTGAAGAGCTCTCAAAACTCTTTCCCAAACTCGAAGTGTCCATCCATGTCCGCGGGGTAGCAGCGGATAGACCAATCGCGCCAGGTATGAAGTACAAGCACTACGCACCCACTAAGCCCCTGCTCATGGCCGCAGACCAGACTTCCCTCATACAATTATCCCGCGAACTGTCTAAGAGGGGAGTCAACCACGTAGTACTGTGTTCCAGTGAAACCGCCACTTATATAAGCGCCCCAACAATCGTGCTGGGTAGCCGAGGAGACCTCTACGAAGTCGCGAAGAACCTTTTCCACGCCTTGCGTGTTTTCGACAGAAGAACAGAACCATTAGGTTTAGTTGAGCCATTCAACGAATCTGGTGTGGGTCTGGCCATAATGAATAGACTAAGAAAGGCGTGTGGGGGAGTCGTGGTCAAAGATGTCGATCAAGTTCTAGCGGTTGTAGGTGTTTTAAGTTAAACGCCCCCTCTGACTTAACCCAAAGCGGTGCATCAACGCGCTTGATGCCTCTTATACTCGCGAATGTGTTGAGAAGGTATTATTTGGTTTACGATAAGTGTTATCCGGATCCCTTAGGCTAAAGAGGAGATGGGGTATTAGTGGGTGAATGTTGTGCAAGGTTTATTATGCTGGGTTCACCTAAATGTTTGTCTTGTGTGGCATAATAGGTGTTGTTAGGCTGTCAAGAGCGAGGCTGGGTCAACCTCTTGGCCAAATCATTAGGCAGAGCTTAGAGAAGCTCGAGTATAGGGGTTACGACTCTGTTGGGGTTGCGTGTTTTGTGGAAAATGAATTGGTCATCAGGAAGGGTAAGGGTAAGATAAAGGATGTTAGTGTGGTCCAGGGGTTTGATCATCTTAATGGTGATGTGGGTATGGGTCACACTAGGTGGGCTACCCATGGTAAGCCGAACGATATTAACGCTCACCCCCACAGGGACTGCACGGGTAGGGTCGCGGTTGTTCACAATGGTATTATATCGAACTACACGCTTCTTAAGCAGGAGTTGCTTGCACGTGGACACAGGTTTCTGAGTGAGACGGATACGGAGGTGTTCGCCCACCTAATCGAAGAGAAGCTTGCGGCTGGCTATGAGGGTTATCACGCCTTTAAGGCGGCGCTAATGAGTGTGGCCGGCTCGTACTCGTTTCTAGCCCTAATCACGCAGGAACCCGACAAGATATTCTTTGCGAGGCGCAACTCGCCTCTTGTGCTTGGAATATCTAGTGATGCACTGTTTGTTGCGAGTGATATCCCGGCATTCTTAGAGTACACTGATAGGGTGGTGGCTCTATCTGATGGTGAGGTGGGCTTCATTGCCTTAGACGGCTCAGTTGTAGTGGAGGATTTAACCTCAGCACGTAGGGTGGATTTCTCGGGTAGAGTACGCAAAATCGGGTGGACACCGGAGTTGGCGCGTAAGGGTGGCTACCCCCATTATATGATTAAGGAGATACACGAGCAGCCCCGTGTTCTAGCCGACACTGTGAAGTCTCTCTTGGATGACGGCACATATCAGAGAGCGGCTGAGGTCATGCTCTCTTCGAACAAGATTTTTTTGGTCGCTGCGGGCACCGCCTACCATGCTACGCTTGCGGCAAGAGACGCCCTGCTGACGCTTGGGGGCATGGTTTCCTATCCAGTGGTTTCCTCAGAGTATGCCCTGCACGGTCTAGGTGTTGAGGAGGGGGATGGGGTGATAGCTGTGAGCCAGTCGGGTGAGACGATAGATACCCTGCTCGCACTGAGAGAGTTCAAGAAGCGTGGGGCCAAGGTGGTGTCGCTCACAAACGTGCTGGATAGTGCTATAGCGCGCGAGTCTGACCTACAGCTGTACACTAAGGCTGGTCCCGAGATCGGTGTTGCGGCCACTAAGACTTTCATCACCCAAGTGGCTTCACTTGTGTTCCTCGCGGCCAAGCTGGGTGTGATGAGTGGGAAGCTACGTGAAGGTGAGTATACAACCTTCTTAAAGCATCTAGAAGAGGCGCCAGAACTAGTCGAGAAGAATATTAATGTATCGGAACCGAGTGCTAAAGAGTTGGCTCGTATTCTTAGGGATAGGTCTAGTATGTACTGTTTGAGTAGGGGGCTTGGTGTGCCGCTTGCGAGAGAGGGCGCGCTCAAAATCAAGGAGGTCTCTTATATTCACTGCGAAGCGTATGAAGCGGGAGAATCGAAGCATGGTCCAATAAGTTTGGTGAGTCGCATGTTCCCCGTGGTGTTTGTTGCGTCTGACACCGGAACCTTTGAGCAGCTGTCATCCAACCTAATGGAGATGAAGAGTAGGGATGCGTACACGGTGGGTTTGATACCAGCTGGAGAAAACCATACGCTAACAGGCTTCGACTACACCTTTACTCTCTCATCCACTCTACCAGTAATTAACACGATTCTGTTCGCGCCCACACTACAGCTCCTCGCGTATTATTTGGCGTTGAGTAGGGGTTACGATCCAGACAAACCACGTAACCTAGCAAAGACTGTAACAGTGGAGTGAGGAGCATGGACAAATTCGACTCCTCTATTAGATATGCTGTGGTACTATGCGGAGGCTCTGGTAGAGACATGGAGCCCCTCTCAGTGGGGTTACCTAAGTCGCTGATAACACTCCTCGGTGTAGACGTGATAACCCGTATACTTCAGGGGCTCAAAACTGCGGGAATAGAGGGGGTTATCGTGGTTGTCCAGGGCAGCGAGCAGCTCAGACGAAGGGTACTACAGGTGGGTGAAGAATTTGGTCTCGAGGTTGAGGTGGTGGAACAGGGCTCCTTAAGGGAGGTTTGGGGTGCACTCATCGCGGCTAAGAACTCATTGGTCAACCATGTTGGTGAAGGAAGCTTCCTTCTAAGCTATGGCGACATAGTCTCAACCCCCCGCTTCTATTCGAAGCTCGTAGAGGACTCTTCAGCCGCTGGTTACCCTGTTGCCTCAGTTGTGCTCCAAAAGGATGTTACCACTTACGGAGTGGTTAAACTGGGGTCGAACGGTGTTATAGAGAGGATAGTGGAGAAGCCAGTATCGCTCGACCCAGATATGGGTGGCTACGTGCTGGCAGGTGCGTTTGTGCTTCCAACATCAATATTTGAGTTCGGAGGGGAGGAGGATGGGTTCATCGGCGCCCTCAATAGATTTGCTGGGACTTACACTCTTGGAATAAGCGTTTGGGAGGGTGTGTGGGTGGATTTGGGCTACCCCTGGGATGTTCTCACCGCTTCCTCAAAGCTTCTAGGCGAGTTAAAGCAGAGTTCTATCAGCCTCCACACTAGGGTGTCGCCTACGGCGATAATAGAGCCCCCAGTGGTTATTGAGGAGGGCGCGGTGGTTGATCACCACGCGGTTATTAGGGGACCAGCGTATATTGGTAGGAATGCTTACGTGGGAACTGGCGCCTTGGTGCACAGCTTTTCCTCCATTGAGGAGGGGGTATCTATTGGGGCGTATACGGAGGTTAGTGGAAGTGTGTTGGGGCCTGGAACATGGGTTGGGAGGGGTTGCTTCATTGGTAATAGCGTGGTTGGAATGAGGGTTGTTTTCGAGCCACATGTGACAACTCTGAGTGTTCTCCGCGGCTCTGAAATGCCTGCAAGGCTTGAGCCCACGATAAGTAACGGTCGACCAATCCATAAGATGGGCTCAGTTATTGGAAATGGTGCAAGAATAGGTGCCAACTGCGTGCTCTATCCCTCATCTAGGGTTGAAACCAACGCGACTATTTCCCCGAACACTGTTTTGCGTAGCCGCGTGTAAACCCACAAGCGTAAAACCTTTTAGAACCCACCGCTCCTCATTTTTTCGTCCAAAAAGTCTATATAATGATGGCAGAGTAGTGAAGCAGCATTGACCGAATTAGCAATATTCGTTTCAGCCTGCCCAAACTGTGGTGGGATGATTACAAGTAGTAGACTTGAGAGAGGCCTTCCATGTGAGAAGTGTCTCCCTGAACCTGTTGACCCCGTCACTCATAGTATTGAAGAGTGGCACAGCTTGGTTGCGTTGCAGTTAGACAGGCAGGGGACGCTTAGCCGCTACCGTGAAATAGTTAACCTTGAAGATAAAGCCAAGGAATTCGTAAACATCTTCCACAGTCTAACATCCAGGGAGCCTTGGAGCGCTCAGCTAACTTGGGCTAAGAGGTGTCTGAGAGGAGAGAGTTTCTCTATAATAGCGCCCACTGGAGTTGGTAAAACCACGTTTCTGAGTGTGTTAGCAGTGTACATGGCTAGGATGGGTAAGAGAGTGCTTATGGTGTCGCCCACGGCCCTGCTGGCGCGTCAAACAGCTGGGTGGGTTAAGAGGTATTCGGCGGTGTACGACCACACAATAAAGGTGGCCGAATTACACGGTGAAGAGACTGGCAAAGCTAAGAGGGAGGCGCTGAGCATGGTTGATGATGCTTCGGCTAACATAGTGGTGGTCACCGCTGCTGGATTGGGTAACCTCTTTGAACGTCTCCTCAAAATTGGCTTTGGGTTAATACTTGTAGATGATGTGGACGCATTGCTTAGGAAGAGTGTAAATATTGACAGGGTTATAAGATTGCTGGGTTTCAGCGAAGAGGTACAGGGGATCGCAACTGAAGCCATACTCCTACGCATCCGCCTCGCAAGACTCTTCGCTCAGGGTGAGGGGAGAACTGAGGAAGTGGACTCACTGCTAAGTAGGTACAGGGCGCTGAGAAAACAGATAGATGAGTACAAGAGTGCTCACGGTAACCTTGGGCAGCTTATTGTATCCAGCGCGACCGCTCGGCCTCGTGGCCTAAAGGTGAAGGTTTTCAGGGAGCTATTCGGCTTTGACGCTGGCTCCTCCGCCACCTACCTTAGAAACATTGTTGACGCAGAAGCCAAGCTCGATGATGACCTGCTGGGGCAGGTCGTGAGCTTAGTGAAAAAACTGGGTAGAGGTGGCCTCATATTTGTAGCAAAGGACTATGGGAGGGAGACCGCTAAGAAGCTTGAGGAGGCTCTGAACCAGGCGGGTATTAAGGCGTCGCAGACAAGGTCGTATTTCCATAAGCGTGTGGATGAATTCGCATCAATGAAGATAGATGTCCTTGTGGGTACGGCTAGCTACTACGGTAAGCTTGTGCGGGGAATAGACCTGCCCCAGTCGGTTAGGTACACGGTTTTTGTAGGCGTCCCAAAATTTTCTAGTAGACTCGAGGACGAAGAGCTCTCACCACTCGGGATAATAAGGCTATTGTACGCCATGTCTGAGCTCATTAGGGATCCAATCGAGCGTCAGAAGACTTTCCAGCAAGCTGTTAAGCTCCGTAAGATGGTGCAGAATCTTTCCCCATCAGATCTAAGGATGGTGGCGCTCGCGACAAAGGAGAACAGGCAACTCACGGGCTATTTGGGTCAAGTTCAGGAGGAGATAGGGGTGGGTAGGATGATATTCCATAACCAGCTTGCCACACCCAACATGCTACACGAGCTAACACAGTCTGATAGGTTGATCATCCAAGAGACGCCCGAAGGTCCACTTGTTCTTGCACCAGACGTTAAGACGTATATTCAGGCCAGCGGCCGTTCGAGTAGGCTTATCGGGGGTAAGCTCGCGAAGGGCTTATCCATCGTGCTTGTAGATAACCCGCGGGTCATGTCCGCCCTGCAACGGTCGATGCAGTTAGCATCATCTAATACAAAGTGGTACAAGCTGGAGGAGTTGGATCTAGATAAAGTATTAAGGGAGATAGATGAAGATCGCAGGCTTGACGTAAAAGCTGAGTCGGAAACCGATCTTATAAAGACGGCTCTACTCATAGTGGAGTCACCCAACAAGGCTCGCACGATAGCCAACTTCTTCGGCAGACCTGGCAGGCTTTACTTTAAGGGTAAAGTTTTCTATGAGGTTGTAATAAACAACACACTCTTCACAATAACGTCCTCTGGTGGCCACATCATCGATTTACCCAATGAGGCGAGTAAAAGGGAGAATTACGGTGTTCTCAAGGTGAACAACCACTTTGTGCCGCTCTACGACTTTCTGAGTAGATGTAGAAGCTGTGGTGTACAATTCACTGGCACCAAGAGTGTTTGCCCCAAGTGTGGTTCAGATGACGTTCAGAGTTCGATGGAGGTGGTGGAGGCTCTTAGGAAGGTTGCCGCCGATGTGCCCACTGTTTACATTGGTACAGACCCCGACTCGGAAGGTGAGAAGATAGCGTGGGATCTAGTCATGCTTCTTTCCCCGTTTACCCCAAACATTAAGAGGGTAAGGTTCCATGAGGTAACCCCCAACGCAGTTCTAGAGGCCATAAACAACGCTACAGACATAAACCTAAACATGGTCACGGCGCAGATAGTGAGACGTATAGATGATCGGTGGGTTGGCTACGGGCTCACAGAGTTGCTCACCAAGAACAAGCGTAAAGTACTGACCCACGGTATAGAGAGGCTGCGGGTACCTGTGGGTAGGGTGCAGCTGCCAACCCTTGGTTATGTGATAAAGAAAAGTGAGGAGTTTAAGGCTAATAAGGTTAGAAGGTTTAGGCTAACGTGTGATGCGGGGGGCGGTCGAACGTTTACGGTCTCCCTGACTGTTCCCTTCAAGCAGCTTGATGCAAGACAAGTGAAGGTTCTCAGGGAGCGGCTCACCAGCTCAGCGGTCGTTGTCACCGAAGTGGAGAAAGAGAAGGTTGAGGTCAAACCGCCTCCCCCATACACCACTGACGCCGTACTTGAAGATGCGTCTCGCAGCTTCGGGTGGTCTGTGGGTGAAATAATGCGTCGCCTGCAGGACCTCTTCGAGGCTGGGTTAATAACCTATCACCGCACGGATCACACGCACGTGTCTTCAGCGGGCATTGAGATAGCCCGTGTTTACCTTGAGTCAACTTGGGGTAAGGAGTGGAAGCAGCTCTTCCAACCTAGGAAATGGGGTGAAGAAGGGGCTCATGAGTGTATCAGGCCAACCAGGCCCCTTAACGCGGAGGAGTTGAAGCGCCAGATCGACCTGCTGGAGATTCAGGGCGCCGAGTATCTGGATTATAGGCATCTGAGACTCTACGACCAGATATTTAGGAGGTTTATAGCAAGCCAAATGTCTCCCTCGGTGTTGGTTAGGCAAAGGGCTCAGCTTGAGGTTGAAGGTCTCCGCACCCAGGTGGAGGGATACGTGGATGTGGAGGTGGATGGCTTCACGCGTGTCAACCCTCCACGTATGACTATTCCTCTTACTCAAGGTCAAAGCCTACGTGTCACGGAGGTAAACTACGCGGTGTCTTCAACATCACCCTTACCCACAGAAGGCGAAACTGTGGCATACATGAGGGCTAAGAGAATAGGTCGACCCTCCACGTATGCATCCACCATCGAGAAGCTCAAACAGCACGGCTACATTTTTCCCACTCCGCGTAACAGGCTTGTGCCGACCACCACGGGTAAGAGTATTTATGGCTTCCTTAACAGCGAGCTAAAGAGCTTAACCACGGTGTTGGGCGAAGAGTACACCGCCGACCTCCAACAGAAGCTTCAAGGCATAGAGGATGGGTTGATAGACTATAAAGCCATAGTGCAACAGTGCTTCAAAGATTTCCAATTAATCAAGAGTATAGCTAAAAGGGTGAATTAGTTTTTGCTGCAACTTTCAGGTCTGGGTGCGTGTTGCCGCGTGGATTGTGAGCCATCCGAAGAGGCACACTAGTCCACCCATCATCGCGGCGTAGAGGGGGTTGTGGCTCACGCTAAACGTGAAGCCAACCATGCTTATAACGAGGATGGACACAGCTATTGAGTAAACAAGCTTGGTGTTCACTTGTGCGCACCGTTTTAACCGAAAGCGGGGGGCACGAAGTCTGAGAGAGCCTTCTTCCCCTCAGCTCTGCTACGCTTAAAGCGCATATAGGTGGCAACACCGAGCACCACGAGTATCACGCCGTATGCAAGGGTTGGGGTAGAGTATGGCCACGGTTTAAACAGGAGTATCCCAAGCAGGGAGTAAACCAGTTCAACCACTCCAAGCACGGATGTAGCTATATAGGATTTCTCCTCTCCAAGGTATGCTAAGAAGAAGAGTATAAGTGAACCTACCGCCATGAGAGCGAACACGATATAGCTGAGCAATCCCCCGATAAGCACGGCTCCGGCGATCAACACAGGTATGTTAACTGCAAGAGAGTATCTGTGGACCGCGTAGACTCTCGCTTCTCCCATACCTTTCGAACAAGGGTGACCCCAATATATCTTTTACCAAGCACCAACACCCCCGCTGATTTTTGTCGCGATCCATGAGTGTGTCTCCCCTCCCGAGCTCCTCAGTTATGGATTGCCCTATTTAGCTGCGTGGACTGGTCTTTAAAGAATTTTAAGTAGCGCGTTCGCAGCTCCACGTACCTATGGGATTCGTAGATCAGCCTGTCCTTGGATCTTATGACTCGAAACACATCCTGGTCTCTTCCCTGTAGTCGGAAGAGCGTGTTCCTGAGTTTGGCTACTGTTGCTAGATATGCGCCAAGCAGTATACTAAGGGGAGTGTCATCTTGTTTCCTACCCAATGCCATTGGGGGTTGTTTTCGTGGTGAAGGTGAGCTGAAACTCGGATAGTAGCCCTTTATCCATTCGGTGTTTGCAAGGTACCAGCCGAGTGTCTCCCCCCCTTTAACTGGCTTTAGGTTTATTAGTTCGCGTGCGCTTAGTGGGTCAGACCTACTCTTTAATAACTCTTCGAACCCACGTTTTGTGAAAGCTACACTAAAACATAGGTTAGAAATGTTTTCGGAGTCGACCCTTAGAATCCTTCTGATGCGTATGTAGAGTAGAATCTTAAAGAGTGTGCTCCAAAGGGCGCCATTCTTTGTTATGAGGAATATGTCCACATCGTCCCCTTTGTTGGCTGAGCCATAGGACGCTGAGCCAGAAACAGCTACGACTAGTGCGTCAGCAAAGAGTTTGTGATGTGAGTCTACGAAGCTCTTTACCTGCTGGATCTTTTTGGCTGATTCAAGCTGGGCCATCCTAGTGGTCTCTACCAGCTTTAAAGCCTCACGTGTAACCACGTATCCAGCCTCAACGAGCAGTGTTTCACCCAAACACTCTCTGATGATGTCTTTCAGTTGATCCGCACTGTGCACTTGGTCGGTCGGCATCAGGTTGAGTAGCTCTCTTAGAGATATCGCCGCATTATTGCTTTGGGCCACTGAGACGAAGAAGATTATCCGTTCCAGCACGCTTTTAGATATCCGCTTCTGCGTACTCAACCCTCTCCCATATCCAAGGCTCATCTCCAAACATGTACCGAATCATGGCCACGAATAGCGATATACCCTCTATTGCTGTGGTCTTTATAAAACATATCAGCCCCCGCTTTACCAATTGGCGGGCGAGTACATCAATGGCGAGTTTTGGTTTCAGGATGAGCGTACTTTCAAGTGTATCAGATGTGGCGCCGAACCTCTTTTTGAGTAGGATGTGGCCGAGAACTATGCGGGACCTCTGCTTTATAAGTCCGCTAACGGTCTTTGGCACAGATACGCCCACCGTGGCTTGGGTGCAATACTCACGCTTCTCGCCTTTGACCGCTAGGAGCACAGAGAAGTATGCACCGTCATTTATCACCTCATAGGGTATCCGCCAATTCACACCATTCGTAAAGCACATTAACTCATCGGTGCAGTGTGGCTTCTCTAGCTTTGAGCTCACCTCTAAGAATGAGTTGTGTATCTCCCATATGAACCCATAGATCGAGTTTAGCCGACTCAATGGGGATAGGGATGGCTTAGGTGAGCCGCACACAAGCCTAGCCCCAGTGTATTCTGCGTGCTCAATCAGCTTGTCCACAGCTGCCTCGTCAAGTTTCGTATCGTCATTCGTGACCACAAGGTAGTCGTATGGGTGAGTGTTGAAGAACTCGAAAATCTTATTCAGCGCAGAGGCCTTACCGCGCCGTTTCTGTTCTTCGAAGAGTAGCAGCCTCGCGTCCACACTCTGTCTTCTCTTCACAAGCTCCACCGTGTTATCGGTGCACCCGCTGGCCACCACCAGCACGTTCCGGATATAGCATGATCTTTGGGTCTGGTTTAACACCTTCTCTAAGCAGCTCACGATGGTTTTCTCGGAATTATATGCCGGAATGCCTACTAACACACTTCTCTTTTCTCCGCGCACGTTGCCGGAGTGTATAACCTTTTCACTATATACCAAAATTCACACCCGCAGAGAGCCAGTGCGGCAACCTATTACTAATGTGTGATTCTAAAAAACTGGCCCCGAATCTTCCGCTTTCGTATTTAAAGTGGGATAATAAGCAAAGCAAGTTTGTATGTATCGATCTAATGGCCAAGCCGAGCATAGATATTTGAGTCAGGTATAAAGGTAAAAAGGTAATTCATAATGCCTTACCAATGTATTGCAAATAGATGTAGTGCTGACTGCGCCCTTGGAGACGTTCACGGGTCACCCAGCATGTGTGAGGTTCAAGCCGAATACATGGTAAGCACAGCTTTGCTGAGTAGAGCTTTGGATATCGCTAGCGGAGGTAGAGCAGCCAGTCTTCATGCCCATCCGCTTCGCCGTGAACCACCTCCAAGTATCGTTTTCTTATCCTAGCTGTTATAGGGTAGTTTGATCCGTCGCCTATCTGCCTGCCGTCAACCTCCCTTATGGGTACCACCTCTGTGGCGGTGCCAGAGAAGAATAACTCGTCAGCCGTGTAGAGCTCCTCACGTGTTATGTTCACCCTCTCAGTGGTGATGTTCATTTCCTGTGCAAGTTTGAGCACGGTGTCACGTGTGATTCCACGCAGAACCCCCGCGCTTGCTGGGGGGGTTGAGAGAACACCGTTTTTAACCCTGAAAATGTTTTCACCGCTACCCTCTGTAACATATCCTTCGGTATTGAGCATGATGGCCTCATCGAAGCCGTTCTTAACGGCCTCCGCCTTAGCCAATCCCCCGTTAGCATAGTTGGCTGTTGACTTAGCCTGAGGCGGTAGGGATTGGGCGTTTATTCTTCTCCAGCTGGAAACCATGCACCTAACACCCTTTATCGGTGCGTTTGAGCCAAGGTATGTACCCCACTCCCACGCTGCAACGGCTACCTGCACGGGGCTGTTCAGGGGGTTAACACCCATTGTGCCATATCCTCTGAAAACTATTGGTCTCACATAGCACTCTTTATAACCGTTCGCGTTAACCGTGAGTCTAACAGCCTCGATCAATTCCTCCGTATTGAAGGGTATCTCCATCATGTAGATCTTACTACTTTCGAACAGTCTTTTTAGATGGTCTTTAAGACGGAAGGCCGCTGGCCCCTTAGGGGTGGCGTACACTCTTATGCCTTCAAAAACAGCTGAGGCATAGTGTAGGGCGTGGGTTAAAACGTGTACTTTTGCATCCTCCCAATCAACCAGCCTTCCGTCAAGCCAGATTTTGGAGCCTTTGAGGGACACCTTAATCAATTACAAATCGAGAGTGGGGTTATAAAAGTTAGTCGAAACCTCTAATTCAAACTAATACAGTTGCGATAAATAGTCATTTAAAAAGTTATTAGAAGTTTGACATTAAACTATATGTTTTAGTGTGTGTTATCCCTCGGGGGATTGATGACCCGCATCTTGAGCAGCTGGATTGCTAGAGCTGGGTCCACACCCTTGGGGCAAACACGTGAGCACGCGCCCAGAAACTCGCAGCCCCACACACCCTCAAACGTGTCCAGCGCCTCCAATCTGGCCTTTGCACCTTCATCCCTGGAGTCCGCGATGTACCTGTAGGCTTGGGACAATGCCTGCGGACCCTTGAAGCCTGGGTTTAGGTTTGAAACTGGGCATGCATCAACGCATAGACCACACTTTATACAGTATGTGAATGGTAGGTACTCGTCGAGTTGTTTAATTGTTTGCACATACTCCTTTTCAGCCCTGAACTTTTCAGCTCTGTCCCTCCTTATGAGCCATGGTTTAACGCTCCTGTGCTTCGCGAAGAAGTCGTCGAAGTCGCACACCAGGTCGCGTAGCACGGGGTGGCCCAGCATTGGTTCAACTTCGACTGTGTCGCCGCACTCTTTGAGTATGTTGGTTTCACATGCGAGCCGCGGTTTACCGTTAACAACCATGCCGCAGGATCCGCATATTCCCATCCTGCAACTATACCTGATGGACAGTGTTTGGTCCTGTCTCTCCTTGATGGCTATGAGTGCACTGAGGACCGTCGTGAACCTGTCAACTTCTAGCCTATAGGACTTAACTGTGAACTGCTTCGTGTCAGGGTCAAACCTCTTAACCCGTATCTCAACCGTTTTGGACTCGCTCAAAGCACACCTCAACTCCCATGAACATAGGCGTCACGTATACCCACCACGCCGAACACGATTGCTCCAAGCGCTGCGAGGAAGCCCAGCACCTCCCTAGCAGTCGCTGTCTGGTTTAATGGTGACATAATGGCTATAAGCCATAGTAGGATGGGTACGCCCACCATGCCTAGGTAGCTTAGAAGCATAACCCTGCTTGCCCTCATATGGACCACCACACAGCTGCAAGTATAAAGCCTACGACCCACAGGATCATCACAGCGTAGGGTAGGACGCGGTATACGCCTGACCTCGATCCGTAACGCTTCCTTACTAGGAAGAGGTAAGACTCGTTTAGGTGGCCGAAGGCTTGCCCACGTGATGCAATAAGTGAGAAAGCTTTAGCGGTCTCGTATACTTGTGGTGTAAACAATATCCATTCAACTAGTGTTAGGGGCTTCAACAAGAAGTCTACACCCCTTAGGAAAACGCCCACGAGGAGAATCAGTCCATACATGATGCTATAGGGTATAAGTATACGGTAGAATAACGCGTGGATGAACGCCTCCCTATCAAACCTCCAAGACCTAGCTATGTTTGAAGCCCTCCCCCTAAAGTCGAATGACTTCTTAGCCAAAACCACCACGCCTCCCTAATAGGTTCTTTCCTTGGGTTCCCATTTTGTTATCTTCACCGGTATATAGGATAATCTTGGCTCCTCACTTGTCCTATAGGCCAAGGTGTGCTTAAGCCAGTTGGCGTCGTCCCTCTTCGGATACTCAACCATAGCATGAGCGCCCCTGCTCTCCTTTCTGGCTATTGCGCTAACTATCACGACCTCTGCCAACTCTATCATGTTACCAATCTCAAGGGCGTCGCGCAGGTTAGTATTGTACACCCTACCCTTATCGGCTATGTATATGTCCGAGTAGCTCCTCTTTAACTCAGCAACCCTTCTCTTCGCCTCCATCAGGCTCGTCGTATCACGGTACACGTAGACGAGTGTGTCCATGGTTTCCCAAAGCTTGGAGCGTAGCTCATAGGGATTCTGTGTGCCCTTGTTGTCTAAGAGTTTAACTATTTTGTTGTATTCCTCCTCGGCTCTCGCAACGGTCTTGGAGCGGGTGTCGCTTGGTTCCCCCATGTTTAAAGCCCTTTTCGCAGCCATCTCACCCGTTATTCTACCCCATATCACACACTGGCTTAGCGAGTTGCTTCCAAGCCTGTTTGAACCATGCACACTCACGCACCCACACTCCCCAGCGGCCCATAATCCCTCTACAGGTGTTTTCGAGTCATCGAGCATGACTTGACCGTGGATGTTGGTGTGTATTCCACCCATGGTGAAGTGGGCTGCAGGTCTTACGGGTATCGGCTCCTTCGCAGGGTCTATACCCAGCATCTTGATTGTCATCTCCTTTATCATGGGTAGTCTTTCATCTATTTTCTCATCACCAAGGTGTCTTAGGTCGAGTAGGAGGTGTTTCATACCCGAAGCCTTATGTATTAATCCCCTACCTTCATTTATCTCTGTGACCATCGCCCTTGAAACTATGTCACGTGGGGCTAACTCCATCTTGCTCTTAGCATACCTCTCCATGAACCTTTCCCCCTTGTTGTTGAGCAGGTATCCACCCTCCCCCCGAGCCGCCTCGGTTATAAGTATACCGCTTGGAATAAGCCCTGTGGGGTGGAATTGCACAAACTCCATGTCCTTCAGTGGTATGCCAGCCTTATACGCTAACGCTATACCGTCGCCCGTACTCGAATACGCTGTTGTAGTGAAACCGTATATCCGTGAGAATCCCCCAGTGGCTATTATACCCGATTTGGCTATGAATAGTTTGGGGTCGCCGCTTGCGAGGTCTATTGCGAGGAAACCCCTGAACACGCCTCCATCAAGGAGTAGGTTGGTCACATAGTGCTCGTGGAATATGTCGAGGTTGCCGTATTCTAGGAGGCTGTCGTAGAGCGCGCTCATCATGAAGAACCCAGTCTTATCCGCGGCAAACGCAGTCCTAGGAACACTCATCCCCCCAAACGCCCTGAGCACTATCCTACCTGAGTC
>Ga0080006_1165260_pt1 | contig 56092 bp, 61 predicted proteins | sample RS3BMetagenome_FD_69209 | JGI IMG/M metagenome (GOLD analysis project Ga0080006, IMG submission 69209) | Ferric oxide microbial mat and aquatic microbial communities from Rainbow Spring, Yellowstone National Park, USA - RS3B (SPADES... ...
ATTGCCCGCCCGCTCGCCACTCCCTGACGCGCTCCGCCCACTTCGACTCGGTCTCGGTCATGCGTACGAGCTTGCGCCCTGCGGCGACCTCGCGGAAGGACGGGGCTCATGCAGTGCGTACTCATCTACGGCCCCTACCCCGCCGTGGGCATCGTCGGCGCGGGCGGGGTCTGCCGGACGAACTGCCACCGGGAACGGCCCCATCCGTAGATGACCTTGCGGCCCTTCACGGACCTCGACACGAGGCCCGCCTTCTGGAGCACGACCAAGTGCGCGTGGGCCGTCGCCGGGGAGATGCCCACGGCGGCGGCGGCGTCCGTCAACGCGAGGCCGTTCTCCCCGAGCACCTGCAAGAGGTGCAGTCGGGCCGGGACGGCGATGGCGCGGGCCAGGATCGTGAGCTTCTTGAAGTCGTCCATCACCCATTCGCTCCGCATCGAAAGATTCACCGGGTTCCGTCGCGTTCACGCCGACGTGGACGAGGACCGAGCCATTTCTACTTCCTCGGGTTCAGCGTGCCGACGCCGTTCGCCCGTCAACCTTCCGGCCAGGTCCGAGCGGCGAACAAGTACATGGTGAGCCCGAGCGCGACACCGCCGGGCGGGGGTGCCGGATGCCCGACGCGGACGTTCGGGTTGTCTACGGTCTACGCCTGGCTACGGCCCTTCCATTAAATGTATGGGAAAGTCGCTCTTCTTTCGATCACCATCACGAACAGATCGTGTTCCTATACGTGTAGAGATCCCGCCGTAGACACCGTAGACAGGTAGACATTAGCCGAAAAATAGGTGCTCGGCGTGTCTACGCCCTTCGGAGTCTCCCCGTAGACGTGCGTAGACATCGGCCATTGAAGCGCGGCCAACAAGGAAATCATTTCTCTTGCGTGGATGCGGTTCGTGGCTAGAGTTCCACGTTGGAAGCACACGCGAGGCTTCCACTCGGTCAGGCGGCGGCAACGCCCACCGGCGAGTCAGCGGTACGGCGACCGCTGCCTAGATCCAGACCCAGATCCAGATCGGACCCAGAAGGCCCTCCCTCGGCCCGCCTAAGCGGTGCCGGGGTTTCTCACGGAGCCCGGTTCATGCTGGATCAAGTCGTCGCCATCGAGGCGCCCGTCAACGGAGCGGGCCACGCCGTCTCGGTTCCCGAGCCCGAGCCCCATGCGCCCCATGCGAGCGGCGGGCGGGCCGAGTGGGAGGCTGGCCTTCGGGCGTGGTTGGGCAAGTTCTTCGCCGAGACCCGCGCGCCGTCCGACGCCGAGGTGAAGACGATCCTCGCGGCGAACTTCAAGCGGCAGCATCGGTTCATCGGCTACGCCGCCGACGAACGCTACGAGGTCCAGGTCGTCGAGCCGGACATCAAAGACCCGAAGCTCAAGTACGAGAAGCAGTCGAACAAGTTCGCCTACACGGACACCCTCGGCGGCGGCTGCAAGCTGCTCTACGAGGCGGGCCGGGAGTTCGCGTACCAGGGCCTCTACATCATCCCGCAGGTCGTCAACCCGGCAGCGTTGTCGAAGGCAGCGCCCGACTGCTGGAACATGCCCGCCAAGGGCGCGGGCACCGACGCCAAGGACATCCTGGCGTTTCTCGTCTCCTACGCCGACTTCGACACCGTGCGCGAGGGCAACGCCAAGAAGGTGTCGGCCACGCACGACGAGATGATGGTCTCGTGCGAGCGTGGCATCCAGTTCTACCTCGACGCCGCCGAGATCCTGGGCTCACCCGCCGCGCTCGGGTTGGTGTTCTCGGGGAACGGATGCCAGGCTCACGTTGCGCTCGACCGCCTTCCGCACGATCCCAAAGACGGGAGTAAGCACTGCCCGGTGCAGAAGCTCCGCGAGGAGTTCGTCCACGTCGTCAACATCCTCTACAGCGATGAGCGCGTGGTCGGCGACGACACCGTGTGCAACCCCAACCGCCTGTGCCCGGCAGCGGGCACGGCCAAGCGCAAGGGGTACAACGATACCAAGCTTGGGCGCGTCCACCGGCTCACCGGCATCTACTGCGCCGAGAACGTCGAGCGCCTCTCGCTCGACAGGTTCCGCCACCTCGTCGAGACCCTGCGTGCCCGCCTCACCGACCAGCAGCGCGAGGCCCTGGCAGGGAAGACCAAGAAGCCGGTCAATGGCGTCGCCACGACCGCCCGACCGGCAACCAGCACCGGGCCGACGACGCCGAGCACGAAGACCGGCCCGAGCCCCTACGATCTCGCCAACGCGATCCCCATCCGCGAGGTCTACAGCAAGCTCGGTCACGATCCCGAGCACCCCAAGTGCCCGAACCCTGCCTGTGCCGCCAGTGACACCACGGAGTTCCTCGACGACAAGCTCGGCGTGCAGTCGCTCAAGTGCCTGCACAACACCTGCGGGCAGAAGTCCTGGAAGAACATCGATCTCGTCGTCGCACTCCGTCTCGGGAAGAGCCTGGACGACAAGAACGCCCGCCGCGAGGCCGTCACCTGGATCGCCGAGCAGTTCCCCGAGCGCAATATCCCCAAACCCGGCAAGACCAAGGCGGCGGCGAAAGCGGAGGTGGACGCGCTCATTGCGGCCACGCCGAGCTACCTCGACGACAGCATCGAGACCTCCACGCCGGATTCCACGAACGACGTGTTGCGGCCCATCGTCGAGGCCATCCAGACGCGCGATCTCGCCCCGCAGGCAGCCCTCATCAAGAAGCTGTCGGACAAGACCGGCATCTCGAAGACGGCTCTGTTCAAGCTCACCAAGGCGGACGGCGAGGCATCCGTCGTCGCCCCCACCGACTTCTCGGACGCCGACTGGCCAACCAAGCTCCAGCGCAGCAAGAAAGGCGTCGCCCTCTCGACGTTCGCCAACGCGGTCACCGTGGTCGCGCATGATCCCCGGTGGGCCAACCGATTCGCATGGTGCGACTTCTCCAACCGCATCGTCCTGCGGGCGGCGCCGCCGTGGCCTGCCGAGTCCGCGTGCTCGGTGAAGTTCGAGCCCGGCACCCCGTGGGCCGAGTGCGACGACCACCGGCTCGTGGACTACCTCGAACGCCACTACGGCGTGAGCGTCACACCGAAAGAGGCGTACCACGCCGCGCTGCTGGCCGCCGAAAAGCGCCACGTCCACCCGGTGCGCGACTACCTCGACAGCCTTACGTGGGACGGCACGGTTCGGCTCGACCGTGTGCTCCCGGTCTACTTCGGCGCGAAAGAGAGCACGTATACGAAGCTCGTCGGCCCGTGGACGTTCATGCAGGCGGTCAAGAGGATCTACGAGCCCGGCTGCCAGGCAGACTACGTGCCCGTGCTCGAAGGCGAACAGGGCATCCAGAAGTCGTCGGCCATCCGTGCTCTGTGCCCGAGCCCGGCGTGGGTGTCGGACACGATGTTCACCATCGGGAGCAAGGACGCGATGGTGGCCCTGCGGGGCCGGTGGTTCATCGAGTTGGCCGAGGCCATGTCGTTGCTTCGGGCCGAGCACGCGGCGAGCAAGGCGTTCTTCACGTCGAGGACGGATGACTACCGCCCGCCCTACGGCGCCCACAACGTGCAGATCCCCCGCCAGTGCATGTTCTTCTGCACCATCAACCCCGAGGGCGGCTACCTCCGTGACCCCACGGGCGGGCGCCGCTACTGGCCCATCGCCTGCGGCGAAGCGGGCGCCATAAACATCGCCGCCATCGAAGCCGACCGAGACCAACTTTGGGCCGAGGCCGTCGCCCGCTACCGCAAGGGCGAGCGCTGCTACCCCCACGCGGATGATGAGCACGCCCTCTTCGGCGAGGAGCAAGGCGAACGCGAAGAGCAAGACCCCTGGCACGAGACGATCCGCGCCGGAATCGCGGACCTCAACGAGGTCACCGTCGCGTTCATCCTCGCGAGTGTCTTGAGCATCGAGGCGGCCAAGCAAGAGTCCAAGCACCAGTCCCGCGTCGTGAAGGTACTCACCTCCGATGGTTGGCGCCTCCGTGGCGTCGGCAAGGCCCCCGAGACCGATCCCGTGAAGATCGCCGAGGGCAAGAAGCGCAAGTCCATCAAGGTCTACGCCCGCAAGGAGCACGTGGACAACGCCGTGGAGTTCACGCCGGGGATGACGAGCGCGGACCTCACCGCGCTGCGGAATGCCCGAGGGAGCGCGAAGGAACCCGCGCCCCCTCACGACCCGAACGACCTGCTCGACAACGTGTAGGAGATGCCGATGACGACCAAGACCGCGACGCTGAACCGAGGGGCCGAGAAGCTGGCTACCTTCCTGCGCGACAACGGCTGGACGCCCCGCAAGCTGGCCCGCCTGCTCGACTGCGATCACTCCAGCGTGATCCAGTGGAAGGAGGGCCGGACCATCCCGACGTTGCACCGGGCGCTCGACCTCGAACGCACGGCGGGCGTCGATCCCCACGACTGGCTTGTGCCGGTCGATGCGGCAAACAACAACGCGATCCCTCCCCGGTGACCAGGATGACCGCCCACGCCCTGACCCCTTACGCGCCTACCATCCAGCCCGGTGAGCGGGCACCCGCTGCGGGCTCGACGGGCGGCTGTTGGATCGACCGGATGATCGGCAGCGAGCTGGCAAGCCTCGACGACATCGAGCGTGACATGGTGCTGTCTGAGCTTGCCGTGCGTAGAAGGCGGCTCGCCGAGCTGGAAACCACGGCCCTGCTCGCGACGCTGTTGATCGCAGCGCCACCTCCCCCGCAACCCACGTTCTGCGACGAGAACGTGCTCGCCGACCGCATCGCGGACCGTGTTGCCGAGCGTCTCGGTTCAGGACGCACCGCAGACATCTACACGACGCGCAAGGGGGGACCGCACGCTCCTGGAAAGTCGCGGGACTGGATGCTTCGCCGGGTGAAGGAGATGCCGGGCGCACGCAAGATCGGCAAGGACTGGCAGATCACCCGCGCCGACTACGAGAGCTGGTTGGCCGGACAGGACACGGCGGCGTGCAGGGCGGCGGCTTCGGCCCCGGTGAGCGTCACGCCGAACAACATCCGCAGCATCGCCGAGGCGGCCCTTGCGCGAGCCGGTTTTCGGGCCACCAAGTAGGGGGAGTCCATGCCGAGGAAGCGCGAGGGGTCCGTCGAGTTCCGTGGGGGTTGCTGGCAGGCGCACCTGTGGTTCCGGCTTCCGAAGAAGCACCGCGAGTGGGTCAGGCTCGAAGGCATCCCCGCCGACGACCGGGAGACCGCCAAGGCCGCCGCTGCCTACGCGCAGCAGATTCTCGACGAGCGGGGCTACGTGCCGAACGCGCGTGACCTCACCGTGAACGAGTGGTTCCCGAGGTGGATCGCGCTCCGCGAGAAGTTGTGGCCCGACTCGTGGGGCAACGATAACTCGAACTTCAAGCTCTACATCGCGGACGACCTCGGGCTCCTGCCGATGCGCGGCGTCACCAGGGATCACCTGCGGTCGCTCGTCCGCAGGCTCGACCAGCTCGTGCTCGACGACGAGATTGCATGGCAGACGGCACGCAACATCTGGCACACCGCCACGCGCATGTTCACGGATGCCACCCAGTCGAACGAGCCCGGCGTCGCCGTGGTCGAACAGAACCCCGCACGGGACATCGAGGGGCCACGGAAGGGCATCGAGAAGGAGAAGCAGCTCTTGCATCCCGACGAGTTCCTCAAGCTCGTGTCGTGCCCCCACGTCCCCATCGTGTACGCGCGGCTGTACACCGTCGCCGTCTACACCCAAATGCGCGAGGCCGAAGAACTCGCGTTCGACCTCGCCGACCTGGACCTGGCCCACGGCATGATCCACATCCACGAGAGCATCGACGTGGTGCGCGACGACGAGAAGAAGAAGCCGACCAAGGGGCGGAAGTCCCGACGTGCTCGGATCGAGCCCGAGCTTCTGCCCCTGCTCGAAGCGATGCACCGGCAGGCGGGCGGCATCGGACGCCTGTTCCCCAACCCGCCGACCGTGACCGGGGAGTACGGCCTGGCAAACATCCTGCGGGAGCACTTGAAGCTGGCCGGGGTCACACGAGCCGAGTTGACCGAGCGGCTGGCCACGCGCATGCCGATTCGGTTCCACGACCTGCGTGCCACGGGGGTCACCTGGCGCTTGAAGCGGGGCGACGCGCCCATCGACGTGCAGCAAGACGCCGGGCACAAGAGCTTCTCGACGACCGAGGTGTACATGCGGCTCGCGCGTGACATTGCAGGGCCGGTCTTCCCGCCCCTCCCCGCTCGGCTGCTCGGCGCCACAGGGAAGAGCCCACGAAAAGCCCACGTGGGCTATTCAGGCGCGTATTCGTCGGGAAATTCGTGGGCGCAACAGGATTTGAACCTGTGACTTCGTCCGTGTGAAGGACGCACTCTACCGCTGAGTTATGCGCCCGACGCTTGCGAGAGGCGTGAATTAGCCCACCTCGCGGCGGCGGGCAAGCGGCGGATGGTCTCGTCCACGTGCCCGTCGGGCCGTCGGCCCCTGCGCGCGAGCTCAGAGGACGGCGTGGCGGATGCGCGCCCAGAGGTCCTCGCGCCCCTCGCCCGTCACGGCGCTGAAGGCCACGGGCTTGATGCCGCTCTTCTTCTTGAGCGCCTCGAGCGCCGGCTTGCGCGCGGCGGCGCCGAGCTTGTCGGTCTTGGTGGCGACGAAGATCACCTCGAGGGGGCGCCGATCGCTCGTCTTGCGCGGCCCGCGCAGGAACTCCGCCAGCTGCTCCTCCTCCTCTTCGAGCCCGCGGCGGACGTCGACGAGCAGCACGACCGCGCGCAGCCCGGCGCGGCCCTGCAGGTAGCCCTCGATCATCGCCTGCCACTCCTTGCGCTCGGCCTTGGAGCGCCGCGCCCAGCCGTAGCCGGGCAGATCGACGAAGCGCAGCGTCAGGTCGTCGGCGCAGCGCACCTCGAAGATGTTGATCTGCCGCGTCACGCCGGGGGTCGCGCCGGTGCGCGCCAGGCTGCGCCGCTGCATCATCGTGTTGAGCAGGCTGGACTTGCCGACGTTCGAGCGGCCGGCGAAGGCCACCTCGACGATCGTGGGCGGCGGCATCGACGCGGCGTCGACGGCGCCGGCGACGAAGCTCGCGTCGACGACGCGCGTCTCTTGGGTGGGGGTCTTCATCGCGGGCGCCCGAGCCTACGCCGAACCGCGCCCAGGATCTCCTCGAGCTCCGGCGCGCGCAGGCCCCACGCCGCCAGCAGGAACACGAGGCCGAACGCGGCCATGCCGGCCACGCCCGCGGCGAAGCCGGTCGCCAGGCGCGCCGCCCCCCAGCCGGCGGCGGCGGCGGCGGCCGACGCGGCGAGCGTCCGCACGGTCGAGCGCGCGAGGTCGCCGGCGCAGAGCGTCCCCAGGCGCCAGCGAAGACCGACGAGCAGGAGCAGCATCTGCACCGCGCTCGACCCCGCGACGGCGACGCTGATGCCGACGTGCCCCATCGGCCCGCGCAGCCCCACCGCGAGCGCGATGAACGCGCACAGGTCCAGCGCGCTGACGGCGACCGGTGTGCGCGTGTCGCCCATCGCGTAGAGCGCGGGGACGGTCTGGCGCACGGCGGCGACCGTCCAGATGGCGCCGCCCTGCCAGAAGAGCGCGCGCGCCGTCTCGTGCGCCGCGCGCGCGTCGAACTGCCCGTGCTGGAACAGCGTGACGACGATCGGCTCGCCGAGGGCCACCATCGCGACGGTTGCCGGCAGCGCGACGAACATGGCGAGGTTCATCCCGTGCGCCCACGTCTTCGCCAGCTCGTCCTTCGCGCCCTTGGCGGCGAGGGTCGACAGCGACGGGAGCGCCGCGGTCGACAGCGCCATGACGAAGATGCCCTGCGGGAAGTCGCACAGGCGCATCGCCCACGAGAAGTAGCTCTGCGCGCCGGTGCCGAGCTCCGAGAGGAACCGCCGCGAGAGGACGAGGTCGATGTAGTAGATGCCGATGCCGAAGGTGAGCGGCGCGATGCGCCGCAGGACCTTGCGCACGTCGTCGTCGAGGGCGAAGACCGGGCGCGAGGCGTAGCCGATGCGCCGCAGCGCCGGCCACTGCGCCGCCACCTGCAGGAAGCCGCCGACGAGCGCCCCGACGGCGAGCAGGCGCACCGTGCCGTGGCCGAAGTACGCGGCGAACGCCGCGACGAGCAGCGCCACGTTGAGCAGGGCGGGCGCGAACGCGGCGACCGCGAAGCGGCGGTTGGCGTTGAGCGCGGCCATCCCGAGGGCCGCCGTCCCCATGAAGAAGATGTACGGGAAGACGACGCGCGTCAGGCCGACGGTGCGCTCGAACTCGCCGGGACGCGCGTGGTATCCGCCCGCGAAGAGGTCCGTGAGCGGCCCCGCGAAGAGCACCCCCAGCGCCGTGACGACGAGCAGCGAGACGATCGACGCCCCGCGCACGCGCGCGAAGAAGAGCTGCCCCGCCTCGTCGCCCTCCCTGGCGAGCTTCTCGGACAGGAGCGGCACGACCGCGCTCGTGACCGCCCCCTCGCCGAGCAGCGCGCGCAGCGCGTTGGGGATCGTGAAGGCGACCCACCACGCGTCGGTCGCGTCGCGGTCGAAGATGGCCGCCAGCGCGATGTCGCGGAACAGGCCGAGCAGGCGCGAGGCGAGCGTCCCGGCGCCGACGACCCCGGCGCGCGCCACCAGGCGGCTGCGCTCGCGCCGCCCCTCCTGCGCCAGCGCCGACTCGGGCGATCCGGTCACGACCGCGGCACCGCGGCCGGGGGCGGCGCGCCGGGCGGGGCGCACTCGGCGCACTGGCAGAGCGACCGCAGGTACTTGTAGCTGTAGATGCCGCTCTCGTGGCCGTCGAACCACTTGAGCGCGAGCGCGTAGCCGCCGACCGGCGTGATGTCCTCGAGCTCGAGCTGATCGTCCCTCGTCTCGAGGAAGCGGATCTCGCCGCTGTGGCCCTGGCAGCCGGCGCACGGGCAGTAGCCGCGCAGCACGGCGTGCGGGTAGACGCCCTTGTGGCCGTCGGCCCAGTCGATCTCGGTGGTGCGCGCGCCGCGCGGCGAGCGGATGGCGACGGGCCTGGTGCGGGGATCCTTGCTCACGGTCTTCTCTCTCGCGCCGCCTCGACGACGGCGCGCACGCGGCCGAGCCCGAGCAGGCCGCCGACGGCGCCCGGGCGCGACACCGCCTTTTTGCCCATCATGTGCCCCGCGCGCAACGCCCTCCGCCACACGGCCGGATCGCGCCACGCGCTCGAGCCGGGAACGGCTCGGGCGGCGAGCAGCACCGCGAGCGATCCGGAGAGGAACGCGTCGCCCGCCCCGGTCGCGTCGACGCAGCGCGCGCGCCGCGCGGGAGCGTGGACCTCGCCGTGCTCGCCGATGGCGCCCGCGAGGCCGGCGCCGCGCGTGACCAGCCACGTGGCGCGCGGCGCGTGCCGCTCGAGCCAGCGAAGCCCATCCGCGCGGCCCGCCACCGCGCGCAGGTCGGCGTCGCTCGCCTTGACGACCGCCGCGCGCGCGGCGAGGGCGGCGACCGCGCGCTCCATCGCGCGGCGGTCCGGCCAGAGGTGCGCGCGCACGTTGAGGTCGACCAGGACGCGGGCGCCGGCGCGCTCGGCGAGGTCGAGGAAGCGCCCGGTCGCGCGCGCGAGCGGCCGGGGCGTCAGCGTGCTCGTGCCGACGACCGCCCAGCGGGCGCGCCCCATCGCCGGGATCACGTGCTCCTCGCGCAGCGCCAGGTCGGCCGACTCGTGGCGGTAGGGCACGAAGCGCGGCTCGCCGCGCGCGCCCCGCACGACGAACGTCAGCCCGGTGCGGCTCGGCATCGCGAGGACGAAGCGCACGTCGACGCCGTCGGCGGCCAGGTGCTCGCGGAGCGCTTCGCCCAAGCAGTCCTCCCCCACCCCGCCCACGACGGCCGCGCGCACGCCCAGGCGCGCCAGCCCCGTGGCGACGTTCGCCATCGCGCCCCCCAGCTCGCGCCGGAACACGCGCGCGACGGGCTCGCGGCCGCGCGCCCGCGCCTCGAACACGTCCCAGAGGATCTCGCCGAAGCAGACGACGTCCACCGCTCTCCTCTAACGCTCGAAGCCCGTGTGCGCTGCCATGGCGCGGTCGACCAGGCGAAGGACGGCCTCGGCGTCGGACGGGTCCACCTCGGCCGCGGGGCCGGCGCCGAGGGCCCGCGCCGCGGCGCGCACCTGCGGCAGCAGCACCGCGGTCGCCCCGCCGCACGCGCGGCACACCAGCCCCCCGCGCGCCGGGTCGACGCACGCCGCCTTCGCCGCCGGGCACTCGCGCCCGCACGCCACGCAGCGCTCGAGGTCGAGCGCGTACCCGACCGCGCCGAGCATCGCCAGCCCGGCGCGCGCCAGCTCCCGCCGCGGCGGTGCGCCGCCGGCGTCGAGGACGTCGAGCAGCTCGACGAGCACGCGCCACCCCTCCGGCTCCGGCGTGCGCGGCGGAAAGAGGTGCCTCGCCCAGCGCAGCGCCACCCCGGCGGCGTCGAGCGACTCGAGGTTGCTCGTGGCGCCCGGCCGCAGGCGCACGATGCGCGACTCCTTGAGCGTCGTCAGCTCGGCGCCCTTGTCCTCGAGCAGCACGGCGATCGTGTGCACCGGCTCGAGCGCCCCGCCGACGCGGCGCGACCCCTTGCGCGCCCCGCGCACGACGGCGCTCACCTTCCCCGCCTGCTCGGTGACGAGCGTGGCGACGACGTCGATCTCGCCCAGCTCCACCGTGCGGACGACGAGGGCGTCGCTCTCGATGCGGCTCACGCCTCGTGTCTAGACCAGCGCGGCCGGCGGCGCCTGTGGCGCGTGCCCCATCGACAGCTCGGACGGCATGTCGTGGCCGCGCGGCTTGAGCACGATGGACAGCGCCAGCGACAGCAGGATGAGCAGCAGCACGAACGCGATGGCCACGCCGAAGCGCCTCCCCTGTCCCTCGCGCGCCGCCTGCAGCGGCGTCTGCATCGGCAGCGGCGTGACGTAGGCGATGCGGCGGCTCGACGTGTAACGCGCCAGCACCTCCGCCGGCACCAGGCTCACGGCCTGCGCGTAGGCCTTGAGGAAGCCGCGGACGAAGACCTCGCCCGGGAGCTCGTCGAACCGGTCGCTCTCGATCGCCTCGAGCGACGCCAGCGGGATGCGCGTCACGCGCGAGAGCTCCGCGACGCTCATGTTGCACCGCTCTCGCTGCTGCTTGAGGAAACTGCCGAGGGTCTCGTTCATGGGCTCCATCGCGATCATTGGATCCTGGCCAGCGCCTCGACGCAGCTCTTGCCCGCGAGCGAATCGGCGGAGATGTCGCGGCACTTCTGGTAGTCGGCCCGCGCGTCGGCGAGCTTTCCCAGCTTCATGCGCACGGCCGCCCGCTCTTCCCAGGCGTCCTGCAGATTCTTGCACTCCGGCGCGTCGACGTTGAGGGCGTTGGTGAGCGACTGCTCGGCGGCTGCCAGGTCTCCTTTCCTCTCGTAGGCGATTCCCAAGCGATAGGCTCCGACGCAGAAGCGGGGCTCGGTGACGGCGTTCTTCAGCGACTCGATCCCCTGATCCACCTGGCCGGCGAGCACCTGCGCCCAGCCGTAGTTGCCCCACGCGAGATAGCTCGATTCGAACCCGGGATCGCGGGTCAGCGGCTCGAGGACCGTCATGGCCTCCGTGTATTTCTTCTCCAGGATGAGGATCTGTCCGAGGGTGTTCTCGGCTTCGCGGAAGTGGGGCTTCGCCTTGATGGCCTCGCGGACGTACTTCTCGGCGTCGGCGAGGCGGCAGTCGGGATCGGTCAGCTCCAGCTTCCCGGAGCAAAAGAAGAGGTGGATGGTCGAAGCGAAGTAGAGGGCCTTGGCGTTCTCGTCGTTGAGCTCGACGGCCTTGCGGCAGTGGTCGAGCGCCAGCCTCGGCTGGCCCTTGTAGAAGTAGTCACGAGCGAGGTCGTACTCGGAATCGCTCTGCGCCTCCGGGTTGACCCCCGGAGCGTTGGGGCCCCTGCCGCTGCACGCCGAAACCGCGGCGAACGACGACAGGACCGCGCAGCCCCACCAAAATGGATTGAACCGTTGCAAAAACGCCACAGCCCTCCTCGGGCGTCCCGGGATTACCCCAGTCGGGCGCCGCCAGTCAACGTTCAGAACGCGCGTTCAGCGTCGGGAGAAAGAGCCGCCAAGGCGCCGAGGCGGAGAAGGAGCCCAAATCCTTCCCGCCTTCCCGCCTTCCCGTTCTCTCCCTCCCTCGGCGGCCTTGGCGCCTTGGCTCTCACGGCCCTTCGGGACCCGCGAGGTCGTCTTTCGTGCCGAGCAGCGTGTGCAGGCGGCGCAGCGCCTCGACGTCGGGGATCTCGATCCGCTCGCCCTGGATCCGGATGTACTGCCGGTCGCGCAGGCGCTGGACCGTCCGCTTGACGGCGTCGACGTCGAGCCCGACGCGCGTCGACAGCTCCACGGGCGAGACCGTCACCTCCGCCGCGCCCGCCGGGCGGCCCACCAGCTTGAGCAGCGCGCCGGTCACCTTCGTCTGCACCCCGCGCAGCATCATGATCTCGATCTGGTCCTCGGCGTCGCGCACGCGCCGGACCAGCTGGTCGACGACGCGCGCGGCCACCTGCGGGTGGTTCGCCATCAGCGAGCGGAACGTGTCGCGATCGAGCGCGAGCACGACGCCGTCGGTCAGGGCCACGGCCGTCGAGCCGTACGACGCCCCCTCGACGAGCGCCCCCTCGCCGAACATGTCGCCCGGCTTGACCAGCGCCAGCGAGCGGTCGTTCATCGCCACGCGCTTGAGGAGGCGCACGCGCCCCTCCTGCAGGAGGAACGCGTCGTGGGCGGGGGTCCCCTCCTGGAAGATCGTCTCGCCGGTGACGAAGCGCCGCCCGTAGCGGCCGAGCAGGCGCGCGCGCTCCTGCGGGCCGATCTCCTCGGCGGCGGGCGGCTGGGGAGCGCGCTCGGCGTCGTCCATCGCCGAGGATGATACGCTAGCCGCCGTCGGCATGGGACGATCCGCGAGCCTCGCGCGCACCACCAAGGAAACGAGCATCGAGGTGACGCTCGATCTGGACGGCACGGGGCGCGCCGACGTGCAGACCCCGCTGCCGTTCCTCACGCACATGGTCGAGCAGATCGCCCGCCACGGCCTGGTCGACCTGACGGTGCGGGCGAAGGGCGACGTCGAGATCGACGGCCACCACACGACCGAGGACCTGGGGCTGGTGCTGGGGCAGTGCGTGGCCAAGGCGCTCGGCGACAAGGCGGGCATCGTCCGCTACGGGTGGGCGACGTTGCCGATGGACGAGGCGCGGGCGAGCTGCACGCTCGACCTGTCGGGCCGGGCGCACTTCGTCTGGGAGGTGCCGCTGCCCAAGGCCAAGATCGGCACCTGGGACGTGGAGCTGGCGCCCGTGTTCTTCGAGGCGTTCGCGCGCGGCGCGGGGTGCAACCTGCACGTGGTGCTCGAGCGCGGCGAGATCCTGCACCACGTCGTCGAGATCTGCTTCAAGTCGCTGGCGCGGGCGCTGCGCGAGGCGGTGCGCGTCGAGCCGCGCGCGGGCGGCGTGCCGTCGACCAAGGGGACGCTCGCGGACTGACCGGAAACTGGACGCGGCGGGGCGCGCCGTCGCACCATCGGGCCCATGATCGAGCGACGCACGAAGCGCAGCGCGGAGCGCGGCGAGGCCCTGCAGTACCTGGTCGAGAGCGTGGCCGACCGCAGCGGCGCGCAGGCGCTCGTGCTGGTCGACGACACGGGGCGCATCGTGGCCGGGATGGGGATGCCCGAGGAGATCGTGGGCCTGGTCCGCACCGCGCGCGACGTGGCGTGGCGGCGCGCCGCGCCCGACGACGTGGACGCCGCGACCGGCGGCCGCGACGTGACGGCGCGCAGCTTCGCGACCCGCGACGGGATGCTCTACTTCGCAGCGCTCGGCGACCGGATGGCGGGCCTCGGCGACGCGGTGCGCGCGGCGCAGCGCATCCTCGCGGCGTAGCGGCGCGCGGGCGGTCGAGCGGCGGAGGCGCGCTCACAGCGCCGCGATGAGCTCGTCCGGATGGATCGCGGGCGCTTCGGGGATGGTGGCGGCCCGCTCGCACAGCCAGAGGGCCGCGGCGTCGCTCGACGCGAACAGCTTCGTCGGGGTCCGCCCGAGCAGGGCCAGCCCGGCGGCGATCATGCGCGTGCTCGCGGCGACGAAGCCGTTGCCCGTGATCACCTGGGCGACGGCGACGAGCGCCGGCGAGGGGTTGCGCGCGAGCTCCTCGGCGGCCCCGCGCACCTCCGGGGACATGCGCGTGTGCTGCGAAGGCAGCACCGCGAGCGTGACGAAGCCGCGCGGATGCAGGTCGGCGACGCGCTGCTGGTGACCTCCGAGGGCGCGCAGGTGCTCGACCGTCGGCGGCCCGTGCCACACCATCGCGAGCACGCTCTTGTAGACTCCGACGCCGACCACCGCGTCGCGGTCGAAGACGACGAGGTCCTCGGCTCCCGGCACGGACGCGAGCTTAACGCAGAGCGCCCTGCGCGTCGCGCCCGGCCGTCGACGCCGTCGTCAGTCGAGCACCAGCCGCGCGTGCGTGGCGCCCTCGCCGAAGCTCGCGCACACGCGCGACGCCTGCTTGGGCGTGTCGCACCGTCGCACGGAGAAGCCGATGCTCTCGCCGGCCTCGCCCTTCAGGCCGATCGACCCGAACGGGACGGCCAGCTCGATGACCCACTCTTCGTCCTCGTCGTCGGGCTTGTTCATCGTGCCGTCGAGCTCGTGGGACGCGTGCGCGCCGCTCTCCCACGAGTAGTCGTAGGCGCCGCCGTCCTCGCGGATCGAGTCGGTGATCACCGCCTTGGGCGACACCTCGATGACGTACTCGGTGCCGGGGCGCCAGAAGGTCACGCGGAACGAGTCGTCGAGCCACAGCGGCCCGTCGTGCTTCGTGGTGCGCGTCTCGACGTCCTCGTCGGCGGCGTACAGGGACAGGTAGAGGTAGCCGTCGCCCCAGACCAGGCGCGTCTCGGAGTAGGGACGCGCGGTCGCGCCGTTGGCGAGCAGGAACCCACCGGTGCGGGCCGGTCCCGGGGGCATGGTCCAGCCCTGATCGTCGGTGTCGCCGTCGAGGTTGATGCCGCCGGGGATGTGCGGCACGTGCAGCACCACGTAATCGGTGGACCCGGGTGCGAGCGACGACCCCGAGGGCACGGCGGAGGCGGCCGCGGCGCGCGAGGCTCGCGCGGCGAAGAGGCGTCGCACCGTCAGCCCCGCGCCCGCGGCGACCAGCACGGCCGCGGCGAGCGCGATCGCGGAGCGGCTACGGCGCGGGACTGCCATCGGGGTTCACGGCGAAGTGGAACGAAGGATCCGCCTGCCCCGAAGAGTAATCGATCATGTCGACCGCCAGCGAGCCGTTCGCCTGCTGGCTGATCATCGCGAAGCCGAAGTTCTTGCCGCCGCTGAGCGGCGCGCCGCCGTTGCCCACGATGATCTCGCGCGCGCTGGGGTGCTCGTAGGTGTGCGTGTGGCCGACGAGCGACAGCGTGTACGGGTGCTGCGACATGATGTTCTCGGCGGGGGTGACGCCCGGCGCCGTGGTCGCGGTGGCCGGCTCGTGGCGGACGAGGAACGTGTACGTCGTCGACTTGCCCATGGCGGACGACAGCCAGTTGGCCTCGTTCTGGTCCCACGCGTTGGCCGCGACGAACAGGAACTTGGACGTCCACGATCCGTCGGACGCGTTCACGTCGATCTCGTAGTAGGGGCTCGTCTGGTTGATGGGAGCGAGCATCTTCTGCAAGAACGCCGTGTAGTTGTTGGTGATGCCGTCGGTGTTGCCCGAGCCGCAGTTGGACGCCGTGTACCCGGTGCACTCGTGGTTGCCCATCGCCGGGAAGACCTGCCCGGAGTACTTGGCGCGCGCGCCCACGTAGAGGTCGAGCTGCGCCGCGCCCTGGCTGCCGGTGGGCGCCGCGAACATGTAGTCGCCCGTCGACACCGCGAACGTCGGCGACGGCGAGAGCGCCTGCATGTGCTGGTAGATCTGCGTGATGATGCCCGTCGGGTAGGCGGCCGTGTCGTCCTCGGAGGGCGGGCGCGTGTCGCCCACGACGGCGAAGAGCAGGCGCGAGGCGCTGCCGCCCGACGGGCCGACGCTGCCGGTCACGGGCGTGCCGCCGTCGTAGCTCGTGCCGCCGCCGCTCCCGCCCGTGCAGTTGGTGGGGGGCGACTGGCACTTGTTGGTCGCCGTGTTGCACCACCAGCCGCCGTAGCAGCCGTCGGCGGTGCACGTCTTGCCCGACGAGCAGTGGCAGCCCGCCGGCACGTCGGGGCCGACGAGCGAGCCGCAGTGGTCCGAGCTGCCCGAGCCCGCGTCCGAGCCGCCGCTGGACCCGCCGGCGCTGCAGACGGCGCCGCTGCGCGGCACGCACACGCTGACCTGCTGGCCGCTGACGCTCGTCACCGGCGTGCACTGCCGGTCGCTCGAGCACTCGTTGCCGTTCGGGCACGCGGGGGCGCAGTACGAGTCGCCGCCGAGCTGCGCGCAGACGCCGCCGCCGCTGCAGTCGCTGTCGGTGACGCAGGGCGGGCACGCGGCGCCGCCGTCGACGTTCGCGCCGGCGTCGTCGCCGTTTCCGAACGAGGCGCCGTTCGACCCGCCGCACGCGAACCCCAGCGCGGCGCCGCCCGCGACCGCCGCGACCGTCCAAAGCCAAGCTCTCTTCTTCATTGCCGCCTCCACCGCCTGATAGCCCCCGCGCCAAGCGTGCCCGGGCGGTACACGAACGGCAACCAGGTCGCAAAATCCATCGGCATTTCAATCGCGTCACGGACCGCCAGGCTCGCAAAGTGCGCCCACACGGCACGGAGGCAGGCCCACGGTCCCACTTCCTTCCCGCCCGGGCCTCCGGAGCCGAACGGCTTCGACGCGATGCGGCGACCTCGTTCACGTCGACCGGCACGAGCCTCATTTTTCTCGGGATCGCGCTCATGACGACCGCGAGGAGCTTCATCCCCGGCGTCCTCTCACTCATCACGACCGCGACGAGCCTCATCCCTGTCGTCATCTCGCTCATCGCGACCGCGACGAGCTTCATCCCCGGCGTCATGTCGCTCATCACGACCGCGACGAGCTTCATCGCCGTCGTCCTCTCGCTCATCACGAACGCGATGACCTTCATCGCCGGCGTCCTCTCGCTCATCACGACCGCGACGAGCTTCATCGCCGGCGTCCTCTCGCTCATCACGACCGCGACGAGCTTCATCGCCGGCGTCCTCTCGCTCATCACGACCGCGACGAGCTTCATCCCCGGCGTCCTCCCGCTCATCACGACCGCGATGAGCTTCATCGCCGGCGTCATCTCGCTCGGCTCAACCCCGCTGGGCTTTGCGCCACGCGTGTCTTCGCTCAGGGCATGCGTGCTCGGCTTCGTGCCCGGCGGAGCAAAGATCGATCGGCGGATGATGCAGCGTCATCACGACCGCCTTCGGCCATTCGAGGTGCGGCCCGAGCAAACCGCCTTCGGCCCGTCGTGGAGGCGTGCGCTATGCTGGATCCGTCGAACGTGCTCGTGCCTACACGTTCCTTGTTCCGCCTCGGTGCTCCTCTGGCGCTCGCCCTCGTGACCAGCGCTTGCAGCCGGGGCCCCACCTGCTCTTATTGCCCCGCATTCGACTCGGTCGTCTTCAGTGTGATCTCCGCGGCGGACGGCGGCGTCGTGAGCGGAGTGCAGGCCACGATGTCGGGCCCCACCACCGCGACCATGTCCTGCTCGTCCAACAATGACGGGGCGTGGTGCCAGTGGCCCGATGAGGCCGCGCCCGACGCGAGCGTGCCTGTCCTGGCCGCCGGGAGCTACACGCTTCAGGTCACGGCCCCTGGATTCAAGACGACGACGGTCACCGCGACGGTGACGTACTCGCCGGCGGCTCCGGCCGATGACTGCCCCGGCTGTGCGGGGTTTGGGGTGCAACCTTCGACGGTGACTCTCGACCCGTCCTGACCTCCGAGCCGGCCGACGCGGCGGAAACGGCGGCCCGGTTGGCCACGCGGTTGGCCACCTCGCCGCTCCGTCGGCCCCGGCCGGGACACCTTCTGGCGTCGATCCGGCCGTTCTTACGGGGTACGAAGGGCGGGACTCGTCGCCGAGGCCCAGGCCCTCCGGGGCTTGGGCCGAGTCGCTCACGGCCCGCCCTTCCACGCGCGCCGCCCTGCGGGCGGCGCGTAGTGCGAAGGGCGGGACTTGAACCCGCATGCCAGTTACGGCGCTAGCACCTCAAGATGGCAGAGGGGTGCGGGACCATCGAGAAACATCGAGAAAATGGCAGCGTGACGGGCCGCCGGGGGACGCGGAAAGCCGCCGAGCGGGGGACGCGGGGGACGCAGCGAAAAACTGCACGGACGATCCACGGAACGACTTGACAGTATGCACGCAAGGCGCATCGTAGACGCACGATGAAACGGACGCGACGCTTCACGATGAACCTGAGCGAGAACGAGGCCGAGATGCTGCGCCGCCTCGCCGCCGACCTCGGCGTCGACCAGGCCGACGTGCTGCGCGTCGAGATCCGACAGAAGCACGAGGCGCGCTTCGGGCGCGCGCAGGAGGCTGCCGCCGGCAGGTGACAACGAAAGGCCGCGCGGTGGTCGCTCCAAAAGGAACGGCCGCCCCGGGGTGGCACCCGAGACGGCCGCGACGAGGACGACATGGATCATGTTCGACGTCCCAGGAAAAGCAAGCGGTACCGGCTGACGGCGCGCGACCGCCGCGAGATCGAGCGCGCGGCGAAGCAGTTCAGCGCGCGCTTTCGCTACGAGGCCGAGGCCGAGGTCACAACGGCAAGCCTCGTGATCACCAGTGCGATGTCCGCGAGGACCCCGGCCGAGTTCCGCCGCGCGCTCCGGACGCTGCGCAAGGAGGCAGGCGGGACGCTGCGGCTGACGAAGGTGCGCATGCCGGTGCCGCGTTTCGCCGCAGCCCGCACGCGCTCCGTCGCCCGTGCCCCCCGTCGCTCTGCTCGCCGCGTCGCCCGCCGTACCGTGGCGCGCGCCGCCGACCCGCCAGCACCACCAGATCCATCCCCACGGCGAGCTAGCGCGCCCTCGGCCTGGAGGGCGCCGTGAGCCGCGTCGAGGCCGCCCTGCGCGCGGCGTTCGAGGCGGCGTTGCCGGAGCTCGTGCGTGCCGTGGCCCGGGAGCTCGGCAGCGACGAACCGCGCCCTCTTACGGCGCGTGACCGCGCCCGCGCACGGACTGCGCTTCGGCGTCTCGGCCTCCTGCCCGGGGCGACGGAGGGCGCCCCCTACGTTCGCGTCGTGAAGCCCGACAATGACGCGATGGCCCGGGGGTCGCGATGACGACGCAACCCTTCGACCCGGTGGATCTGGAACGCGACGAGGCGCCGCCCTGGCTCGACGACGAGCCGCCCGAGCCTGATGAGGGCGCGACGTGCGCCTACTGCGGCACGGCGGCGAAGGGAGGCACCTGCGATGCCTGCTTCGAGCAGGCGATCGCGAAGCTGCGCGCGACGATGCCGCCGCCCGGGCCGTGCTCGGCGTGCGGCACGGTCACGGACCTGGTGCACGGCAAGTGCTACGTCTGCCGCACCGCGGAGCGTGAGGCCGAGCGCGCGGCAGAGCGAGACGCCGAGCTGGCCGCGTTCAGCGCGCGCATTGCCGCCAGGGCCGAGGAGGCACGCCGCGCCCTCGAGCAGTCGCCGTTCCGGTGCGAGTGCGGCGAGCGCGTGACCTACGAGGGCGCGTCCTGCGAGCCGTGCGGGGAGCGCCACCATCAGGAACGTGAAAGGCCAACGGCGCCCGGGGACTAGCCGGACGCCGTCGAAGGACGACCACGAGGGAAGGCTCGCGATCCATGGGAAATCAAGCACACGCTCGAGCACGGGGCAACCGCACGCCGGCCAGCGCCGACCAGGCGATCGAGCGCGAGACGCAGCGCGAACGCGACAAGGGCGCGAGCGGCGACCTCGTGATCGAGCGCGAGCTGGTGCTCGCGACGATGCCGCGCGGCCACGATGAGGTCCGGTTGACGCTCGTCCACGCCAAGGCGCGCGGGCGCGAGGTTTCGTGGCTCTCGCTGCGCGAGCACTACAAGGACGCCGCCGGCACCTGGCGCCCCGGGCGCAAAGGCATCTCGATCCGCATGACCGAGGTGCAGCCGATCGCCGATGCCCTGCGCCGCGTGCTGAGCGGCGAACCGATCGAGGACACCTCCGACCTCGACGCGATGTTTCGCGAGGGGCGCGGATGACGGTCGCAGCCCAGCAGCGCCACACGCGCGCGCATCGCTGCCCGGTCTGCGGGGGCGCCGACGGCGATCCGCGCGGCAAGGAAAAGCGCTGCCACGGCTTCACGTCGGCCGATGCCGAATGGGCGCACTGCAGCCGCGAGGAGCACGCCGGCGCGCTCGAGCAAGAGGCGGGCGGCACGTACGCGCACCGGCTGCGCGGGCCCTGCAAGTGCGGCGTCGAGCACGGGCCCGACCTCCGACCGCGCGACGAGGTCGAGGCTCTCTACGACTACCGCGACGAGCAGGGTGCGCTGCTCTTCCAGGTCGTGCGCAAGGCTGGGAAGCGCTTCCAGCAGCGCAAGCCCGACGGGGCCGGCGGCTGGGAATGGAAGCTGAACGGCGTTCGGCGCGTGCCCTATCGGCTGCGCGAGCTGCTCGAGGACGACGGCGATCGGCCCGTCTACGTCGTCGAGGGCGAGAAGGACTGCGAAACGCTGACGAAGCGCGGCTACACCGCGACCACGAACCCAGGCGGCGCTGGCAAGTGGTCCGCCGTCGCCGACGTGGCGCGGACCGCTCTGCAGGGCCGCGACGTCGTCGTCATCGCCGACCGCGACGAGGTCGGGCGCCGCCACGCGTGCGAGGTCGAGGCGAGCCTGCGCGACGTTGCTCGGTCCGTTCGCATCGTCGAGTGCACGCGCGGCAAGGACGCGAGCGACCACCTGGCCGCGGGCGGCACGCTCGAGGAGCTCGTGCCGCTCGGCGCGAACGACGCCGAGCCCGCGCCGGAGCCGAACGCATCGATCGTTCTGCTCGACGGCGCGGCGATCGCTCGGCCGCTGCCGGAGCTGGACTACCTGGTCCGCGAGCTCGGCCTAGTCGCCGGCGGCGGGGCGCCGCACATGGTCGCGGGCTACGGTTTCAGCGGCAAGACGCTCGCGCTGCAGGCGCTGCTACTCGCCTTTGCCGCGGGGGCGAAGCTCTGGAGCGCCTACGCCGTCCGCCCGCTGCCGGTCGTGCACATCGATCTCGAGCAGGGCGATCGGCTGACGCGCCGGCGGTATCAGCGCCTCGCGCGCGCGCAAGGCATCGAGCTGGCCGCCCTCGGCAGCCGCATCGCGGCCGTCATCATGCCGCCGCTGACGCTGACGGCCGGATGCGCCGACCAGTGGAAACGGGTGCTCGATGGCCGCGCCATCGCGGTGATCGACTCGATGCGCGCCGCCTCGCCCGGGCAGGACGAGAACTCGAGCGACATACGCGCGGGGCTCGACATGCTCGGCAAGGTTAGCGAGCAGACGGGCTGCCGGCCGATCATCGTCCACCACGCGCGCAAGCCGAACGAGGACACGCCGGGCGGCCGCTACTCGATCCGCGGCAGCTCGGCGATCTTCGATGCGCTCGACTCCGCGTTCGTGTTCGCCGCCGCCAAGGGGGAGCCGGTCAAGGTGAGCTGCGAGAAGGCGCGGAGTCATGGCGACCTGGCCGAGGACTTCGCCCTCGTCATCGCCGATGTGGAGATCGACGGCGACCCGCGCGGCGGCCTGCGCGTCGACCTGCGCGGCGCGGAGCTCATCACCGAGCAGCGCGAGCAGCGGGCCGCCGAGGCGCTGAAGGACCGCACGCGCCGCGATGCTCAGACCATCCGCCAGGCCATCGGCAGGCAGCCCGGCCTGAGCGTGCGCGACCTGCGCGTGGCCGTGCGGCCCATGTCGCGCGACCGGTTCGAGGCGGCGATGGTCCACCTGCGAGACGAGCTCGAGGTGCGGGAAGAGCGCCGCGGCAAGGCGACCGCGATGCTGCACTACCTGAAGGGATGCGGTCATGGCTGACGCGTGCCTACGCGTGCCGCACGCGTGCCCGCCACACGTCGGGGAACGCGTGGCGGACCTTAAGGGGAGCCACGCGTCCCGCCACGCGTCAGAGCCTGACGAACGCGTGGCGGACGCTGACGGCCTCGAGCCCTGGGTCGAGCGCCTGGCGGGGACCTGCCCGGGGTGCGGGTGGAGGGCCCTCGATGCCCGTGGCGTGTGCACGCGGTGCGGGGCGTCGAAGAGCGACCCCACCGGGAACAGTGTGGACGCGCATCCAGGCCACGCGGGGAACGCGCCAGCAGATGCGAACGGATCGCAGCGCCGCGCATGCGAATTCGACGCGAATTCTTCACCCGAACGCGGGTGGCGAGAGGTGGGTGCCTGAATGCTGAAGGTTCGCGAGTACCTGAACGAGGGCCACCGGCTCTTCTGCACGTCGACGTACTCGCCGAGCGAGATCGCGAAGCTCGTCGGCGTGCACCGGGCCCGCGTGAGCGAATGGCGCGCGGGTCGGTCGAAACCCGACGAGGCGACGCGGCGGGCCATCGAGGGGGCGCTCGGCATCCCCGCGCGCAGCTGGGACGCGCCGCCCGTCATGCGGGCCCCCGTCGAGGACGTCGCCGGACGCGCCCCCGCGGCGCCGGAGGCCCCGGCAGCGCCGGGCGTGGACGCGGCGGACCTCGACGGGGTGGACCTGACGTCGCTCGGCCTGGACGGCCTGGAACGGCAGGCGCGCAAGCTGGCGGCGCTCGAGGCGACGCTGCCGCCCCGCGACCGGCTCCGGTGCGTCGAGGCGCAGGCGCGCGTGGTCGCCGAGCACGAGAAGCTCCGGCAGAAGCTCCAGGATGCCCGCGCGGACTTCCTGGCCAGCGCGGAGTTCGCCGAGGACATGCGCGCGCTCGCGTCCGCGGTGCCCGGCGCGGCCGAGCAGCTGAAGGCGCGCCTCGTGGCGCTCGGCGTCGAGGTGAACCTGCCCGCCGCGCCCGCGGCGACGCCGCCGCAAGGGGACCCGCCGGAGTCGCCCGAGGAGCTGCTCCTCGAGCTCGACGTCGCCGCCGGCTTCCGGCTCGCCGGCGAGCACGCGCTGGCGCGCGGCCACCTGGCCGCCCTCGGCCTCGACGTGCACGCCGAGACGATCGCGCGGATGCTGCTCGGTCGCCCGGACGTCTCGCCCGACGTGCTCGAGCGGCTGGACGCGACCGACGCGGCGCGCATCCGTCAGGCGATGGAGCGGGCGTTGGCCGTCGAGGACGTGAAGAAGCTCGGCGCCGAGGCGCGGGCCGTCGTGGCGACGCTGCTCCGCTACCTCGGCCACGTCGGGCTCGCCGGCGAGATCGGAGGCGCGTGATGGGTGAGGCACTCGACACGGTGGTGCGGCTGAAGCTCGAGGAGGCGCGCGCGTCAGACAGCCTGATCTGGCCGTCGCCGCGTTACCGCAACGACGCGACGGCGTTCGCCCTCGACGTCATCGGGCAGGCGCCGACGAAGAGACAGGCGGAGCTGTTCGAGGCGGTGCGCGACCACGAACGCGTCGCGGTGCCCAAGGGGCGCAAGACGGGCGGCTCGTCCGCGCTCGCGACGCTCGCCCTCTGCCACTACTGCTCGCACGAGGACGCCACCGTCGTTGTGTGCGCGCCGTCCGAGCGGCAGATCGCCGAGATCGTCTTCTTCGACCTGATCGCGCAGTTCCACGGGAGCGGCCGGTGCCTGGTCTGCAAGATGCGCGAGCCGAACGGGCCGCGACCCTGCCCGCACTCGGCGCCGATCGACGGCGTGCTGAGCGCGAGCGTCCGCACGGGCCTTCGCTCCGGGCGCCGTCGCATCATCGGCCTTGCGCCGCGGAACGCCGAGCACGCGCGCGGCATCTCCGGCCCCAATCAGCTCTGGCTCATCGACGAAGCCTCCGGCGTGTCCCGCGACATCTTCGAAGCGGCCGACGGCAACCGGGCCGCGGGTGCCAAGCTGGTAGTCGCCGGACAGCCCACGAGCCGAGCGACGTGGTTCTACGACGCGGTGGAGAAATTCGGCTTTCACGTGGTCCGAATGGCATCGACGGACTCGCCGAACGTCGTCCTCGGCCGGCGGGTCGTCCCCGGCCTGGCCGATCGCCCGTGGATCGACGAGAAGCGCGCGGACTGGGGCGGCGAGGACGATCCGCGCTTCCAGGTCGAGGTGCTCGGGATGTTCCCGTCGCGCGAGGGGCTGCGGCTCGTCTCGGATGAGGAGCTCGGCCGCGCGTTCGAGCGCCACGAGGCCGTCGCGGACAAGCTCGACGCGGTGACCGAGGGCGAGCTGTTCGTGGGCATTGACCCGGCGGGTGGCCGCGGCGCCGACAAGAGCGCGATGCGCATCCGTCGCGGCGGCATCGTGCTCGCCACGCGCGTCTTCGACGGCGCCACCGACCAGATCATGGGGGAGCTCGACGTCATGCTCCGGCGCTGGCGCAAATGGGCCGCCGAGCCGGTCACGGTCAACTTCGACGCGTCGTCCAGCTTCGGCGCCGACCTGCACGATGCGCTCCGCAAGCGTCGGCTGACCGACGAGGGGCTCCGCGCGGTGCCCTGCGAGATGCGCGGCAACCGGCGCACCGATCCGATGCTGCGCGAGGCGCGGTGCGCGCGCCTCGTCGACGCCTACTACCTGAATTTGTCGATCCGCCTGCGATCGGACGCCGCGATCCCGTTCGACGAGGCGTTCAGGCAGGAGGCCATCTTCGCCGAGTTCCGCGAGGACCAGGAGGACGGGACAAAGCTCATCAGCAAGCGCGAGTACCGGAAGGCACTCGGCAAGTCGCCCGACCTGCTCGACGCAACGGCGCTGTGCTTCTGGGAGGGCCGCGTCGCGCCCGCGTCGACGGCGGCGAGACAGTACCGCGCGGAGCTCGAGAAGCCTCTCCCGCCCCCGCCGCCGGGCCCGCGGACGCAACGCGAGGCCCTGGACCAGCTGCAGCGAGGCGGCGCGATGTCGATTTACGACGCGGTGCCCGGCGGCCGCGGCTGGAGCACACCGCCGCGGCGCGGAGGGGGCGGCGGCGGCGATCAGGGCGGCGGCAACGGCTCGAGGTTGATCGGATGAGCGCCGCCGTTCGTCCCGACGTCCGGCCGCTCGACCTGCGCGGGGGCCTGCACAAGGCGCTTGTCGCCCTGGAGATCTCGCCCGTCAAGTACGCGCAGCACGTGATCGTTTTCGTCGAGGGCTCGCCGCCAGCGCTCGCCAGCCGCGCCGCGTGGATCCGGTACGCCGAGCCGCGCGATGCGGCGCTCGCGTGGCTGCTCGCCCATGAACAGCCGGCGCCCGGGTGGATCCTCACCCTGAAGATCGCCAAGTCCTTCAGTCTCGCCGGCGCGATCGTCGGCACGCTGAAGCTCGCCCCGAGGTCGACGCCATGACCGCGCCCGCCGCCGCCGCGCTGCTCGAGGGCCCGCGCTTCGCCTACCGCGATGCGTGCGGCCGCACCTGCAGCGAAGGTCGGCGGCTGCTGAACGTCATCGCCGACGCGACGAAGCGCCTCGCGATCGCCGCGGCGCTCGGCTGCTCGGAGCGGCACGTGGGGCGACTGGTGAACGGGCAACGCGAGCCGTCGCCCGAGATGATCGCGCGCATCTTCGTCACGTTCGGCATTCGCGGCGAGGCGTGGGGGCTCGCGCCGGAGGGCGACAGCGGTTCTGACCTAGTAGGTCAGCGAGAGCCCGAGCGCGACGACGACGCCGGCCGTACGGATTCAGAGTCGACGCCGCAGCACGCGGCCGAGTGAACGGAGACACACGACCATGGCCAACCCCAACACCATCGCCCGCGCCGAGCGCTTGCTGCGCGATCCGCGCCTTCCCGCCGGCGACCGCGCCGAGCTGCAGCAGCTGCTCGACCGCGCCAAGGGCATCAGCCCCGACCAGGCGCGCGCGCTGGCGCGCCTCGACTTGCCGCGCGACGGCGACGGCGCGCGCGTCGAGGGCTCGAGCCTGATCCTCGAGTACACGTCGCCCGAGCGCGCGGCGCAGCGCGTCCGGGAGCTGTCGGGACAGGTCGGCCCCAGCACTGCGCCGAACCTCGCGCGCGTGTCGCGGATGGCCGACCAGTGGTCGAGGGGACGGTGAGCGCCATGGCGGCCACCAAGGACATGCAGGGCGCGCTGCGCGCCGCGCAGGCGCTCGCGGACGATGCGAGCAAGCGCGAGGCCCGTGCGGCCAGGGCCCGCGCCGAGGCCGAGCAGGCGCACGCGACGGCAACCGAGAAGCACGCGGCCGCCGTGGCGAAGAGCGCCGCCGCTCCCGATGACGATGGCCTCGTCGACGACGTGACGCGGGCTGCCACCCGTGCGCAGCACGCGCGGGTGGCGCTCGAGCGAGCCACCGCGGCGCACGAGGCGGTACGCGGCGAGGCGAGCGCGGCCGCCGCGCGCGTCGAGACCGCGCAACGCGCCCTGCGCGTCGCGGAGCTCGAGCAGCGGCGCGAGCAGCGCTTCGACGAGCTGCGCAAGCTCGGCGCCGACGTCGCCGCCCGGGCGCTCGCCGTCGTCGCCGACGGGGCGCGCGCGCGCCAGCTCCTCGCCGATGATCGCGCCGACGCGCTCGCGCTCGGGGCGGTCCCAAGCGATGGCCTGCCAATGGCCCTCGGCGTGCTCGAGGCCTTGCTCGAGGCTGACGCGCAGCTCGTCCAGGTCGACGGCGTGCGACAGATCCGATGGGCAGCGCAGACGCTCTGCCCGAATGAGAGCGAGTCGCGGGCCATCGGCGCTCTGGTCGCCCTGCTTCACGCGGCCAACAGCGTGCGCCATCCAGCGCGCCGCGATCAGGCCGAAGTGCACGCAGAGGTGGCCGCGTGGCGGGGCCGCGCGACGTTCGGCGAGGTCGCGCGCGCGGCCGAGGAAGCGAAGGCGCGGGCGTTCGCCGAGGCGCATCCGCAGCTCCCAGAGCGCGCGCGGCTCGAGGCGATGCCGAAGGCCGACCCTTCGAAGGCGGGCCTCCTCGGCGTGCACGAGGTGCGGCCGATCGGCCGGTGAGACTTCGGCGCGGGGCCGGTCCATCCCCGCGCAAGAAGAGGGACGCCACGACGGGGCGTTCCTGCTGCGCGCGCCCCGGTCGGCGGGGTCCTTCCGGCCGGGGGCGCGCGGAGCGAATCGGAGGTCGCATGGAGACGCGAAACATCCAAGAGACGCTGCTCACGGACTTCGAAACGCGCTCCGGCGTGGTGTGGGAATTCCTGCACGGTCTCTGGAAACCGGCGGACGGCTCGCGCGAGCACGATTCGATGATCCTCCGCAAGGTCCGCCCCGGGCGCCAATCGTTCGACCTCATGATGCCCCACCACGTCCTGCCCTCGATGCAGGACGCGCTTGACCGCTACTACGCGCACATCGAACGCAGGCACGGCCGACAAGGGGCGCCGGGCCTGTTGCAACTGGCGCCCGACGAGCGGGCCCGATTCGAGGCCGCGGCGGCGGCACGGGGGCGCGGCCGATGAACGCGCACGGCTCCTCCGATGCCCTGCATCGCGCTGCCCAGCGCATCGCGGACGCGCACGACGCACTTGTTTGGCGCGCACTGTTCGAGCGCCCCGGCCTCGAGGCGCTGCGCGCCGTCGACGAGCTGCTCGAGCGCCTGGTGCGCGTGCGAGCGACGAACGAAAGGAATTGAGAAATGGGTGTTCCGTATTCTGGAAATCCCGGCAACTGGCCGGCCAACGTCACCGTGCTTTCGGGCTCGGACCTGCCGAGTTCGACAACGTTCAACACGGCCTATGAGGGCCTCGCCGACCGCACCGCGTTCGATTTTTTCGGCCGCGCGCACCCGGGGCTCAACTGGTTCCCCGAGTTCAAGGTCGACCAGGAAATGGGCAGCGGCGCGCCGTACTTCTACAACGGCCCGTTCGCCCAAGGCTCGGCGCTCCTCGCGGCCGCGTGGGATCCCAACACGTCGCGCTGGATAGCGCTCATCGCCGACAATGGCGTCAGCCCGCCGACGCCCGCCCTGTTCGCGACCTACGGGATGGATCTCGGCAACGCCGCCAACTGGTGGGGTACCGGCGCCTACGGCATCACGAACCCGAGCAGCGGCGCGTGCTGCGCGGACCCGGCGACGTCGGGCGTCTACTGGGCCGCGGCCATCGCGCAAGCCGGGGGCGTGTACGTGTACCGCTTCGACGGATCGAACTGGTTCCTGGAAGACACGACCACCGACGCGACGTGGAACTACTACTACAGCGTCGAGATCATCCCGTTCACGGACGGCAGCGGGAACAAGCGCCTGATCTACTTCTACAACGGCGCCAGCTCGACCCTGAAATACGCGCTCGCGTCGAGCCCGAGCGCCTGGACCACGGCGCTTTCGCCGCCGCTCGCGACGACGGACGGGTGGCTGCTGAAGGCCGGAGGGCCGAGCGCGTCGCCGCTCGCCATCCTGATGCCGCGCGCCTCGGGATCGAGCTACCACTACTGGACCAGCCCAGACGGCGTGACCTGGACCCAGCAGAACATGCCCGCGGGGATCAATCCGCCGGCCGGCCTCGTGTGGTCGCCGGCGCACGCGCTCTGGTTCTGCATCATCCAGGCAACCAGCTCGACGACGTACGTCTACACGTCCCCGGATGGCGTGACCTGGACCGATCTCGGCAACGGCCCGCTCAACGTCACCGTCAGTGACCTCGCGGTCATCGGCAACACGCTCGTTGCGATGCTCGCCGAGGGCAGCGCCGTCGGCATGGGCGCGGGCGCGTCTCGGGCCGTCTTTTCGATCGACGGCGGCGTGTCGTGGCATTCGACGCAGGCCACGCTCGACGCGAACAATACGGCCGGATCGAGCGCGTACGGATCGGCGGCCTACACGCGCCCGCGTCTCGCCGGCTCCGGCAACGGGCTCGTGATGTACGACGCGCTACGCGCGCGCTTCTCGCACCAGTGCGGCGTTCCCGCGGGGCACGTGTGATGGCTGCGATCCCCGCTTGGCTCGTCGCCGATCTCCCGATGCTCGCGCGCGCGCTCGCGAAGCTGCCGCCCCACATGAACGTCACGTTCCGGCCGCCTGAGGCGGTGTGCGATCCGATCCCCGTCGAGTGCGCCGACGAGTTGTCCGCGCGCCTCGGCGCCATGCTGCCGGCCGACGTGCTCGCGCGGTGCGATGGTGTTCGCGTCGCGGTCGGCCAGGGCGGCCGGGACATGATGCTCTGGCTCGCGCCGATCTGGCCGGCCCTGACGGCGCCGTCGTCGCTGCCGGTGGCGGAGGCGTAGCACATGAGCGCCGAGGCCATCGAGATGCAGGGCGTCGTGCTCGAGCACCGCCGCGGCGAGAGGGGCGACCGAAGATGAACGACCCCCTCGACGCGATCGCCGCGCTCCTCTCGGCCGCCTCGACGACGAGCGACCGCGAGGCGCGCGTGGTGTACCTCGCGACGGCGCGCGCGAAGCTCGAGGCGGTGCGCGAGCGCGTGAAGCAGCTCGGGTGGCTGCTCGAGAGCGCCGAGCGCAGCATCGCCGGCGGCGACGGGCCGGCGCAGCGCGAGCTTTCGACGGGGCACCAGTGAGCCGCGCTGATCTCCTCGCGAACGTCGAGCGCCCACCGACCGAGCGGCCCGCGCCGTCGACCGACGACGGCAGCATGGCGGGCTACTGGCACGGCTCGGCGACGGGCGAGGTGCTCGCGTGGAAGCGGCGCGCGCTCGCGGCTGAACGGGAGCTCGAGGCGGTGCGGCGCCGGGCGGCGGCGTGGAGGCCGGCGACGTGAGGGCTCACCGCTTCTTCGAGAGCCGAATCATCTCGGCATCGAGTTTTTCCCGTATCCAGTGCGCTGCAAGCCCCGAGATCGTCACGGTGGCGGGCAGCCCCGCCGCCCTGGCGCGCTCGTTCGCATCCTCGACGCACGCGATGATCTGCGCGCGCCGTGACTCGTCGAGACGAAGCCCGATGTGCAGTCCCGCCCCGGCTTCGGTGGCCTGAGGGTCGCGCGACGGCCGCCCGCGGCGGCGCTTCGGCTGTTCGTTCATGGGTGCATCTTGGCGCAAAGGCTTAACTTTCTGCAAGCGTATAGATACTTGATAAAAGTGTCTTGCTAATCGATCTACGAATTGCTACAGGTACTCAAGAGGGTTACGAACATGGCCGACACCACCAACAAGAAGCAGGACGAGCCCCAGGGCGTGAACGTGAAGATCCCCGGCCGCGTGCATCGGCTGATGCGGATCGCGATCGCGGCGCGCGGTGACTGCACGTGGACGGACGCAGCAACCGAGGCGTTCGAAGCGTGGGCGAAAGCCAACATGCCTCGCGAGCTGGCGCGATGAGCGCTCCCGGCTTTCGCGCCATGGCCCGGGCCTTGGAGCGCGACATCGAGGCGGAGATCAACCGCATGAACGAGCAGCGTGGCCCGCAGCGCGGGCGCATCGCTCGGATCGCCGCCATGCGCCGCGAGCTGGCGCGCGTTCGCGCCGGCAAATTGTGAATCGCGGCGGTCAGGGTTCGCCGCCCTGCCGCCGCCAGTCCGCAACCCATCCACCGAAGAACAGGAGAAGACGATGCAAAATCTGGCTGAAAACACGAACGAGAGCAAGCAAACGCAGGCGCCCGACCTCGACACCCCGCTCGCCGACGACATCGGCGAGGAGCTCGAGGGTGTGAAGCTCCAGCTCGGCTACCTCGCCCGCAACATGGCCGGCGCGTTCGATGGGGCGCTGAGCCCCATCGAGGCGAACGCGCACTGCGCCCTCGTGACGGCGCTCGGCCACCTGACGACGCTCGAGGAGCTGCAGGGCCACGTGCGCCGGAAGGAGCGCGCGGCCAGCGGCACGCACGCGGCCGCGCCCACCGCCGACGCCTCGCACCTGCGCGACGTTCCGGGCGTGCCCGGGGTGCGACCGAATGGCGACCGCGATCCGTTCGCGTGGACGCAGGACGTGCGCGACGAGCTGCACGCGATGCTCGAGATCATCGCCGAGCACAAGGACAGCCTCGACGAGGGCGTGCGCGGCGCGCTCGTCCACCACGTGTTTCGGGCGCTCCCTTGCCTGACGAAGGCCGAGGAGCTGGTTCGGGAGCAGGACCGGGCGGGCGAGACCCACACGGCGAACGGCGGTGCGTCGTGACCGCCGCCGAGAAGGCGCGCGGCCGCGCCGATCGCCTGGCGCGTCGTCGCGAGCAGGCTCGCCTGCTGGCCGTCGCCAAGTGCCGTTCGGACTTGATGCGGATCGCCGGCCGGCTGCACCGACTGGCCAATCGGACCGAGCGGCCGCAACTCTTGCAGCTCTGCTACCTCCTCAGCGAGGCCGACTTGCTCGCCACCTACGCCCATGTGGACGAGATGCGAGCAGTCCAGCAGTACGCCGCCAACATTCGGATCGCTGCGTTCGAGCGCTCGCGGGCGCTGGTCGCGAGGGCGCTGCGGCCGAATGTGATCGACTTCGCCGCCGCACGCGCTCAGGCGCTCGCCAAGCGCCGCGCCGAGGGGAGGCGTACGCTGTAGCGACGCTCGCCCGTCTCCGTTCCGCCTCGTGATCCGCACAGGATCGCGGGGCGGCGGGAGGAGCCCGAGACCATGAAGACCATCCCCACGATCGCCGTCGTTCTCCTCGCCGCCCGCATCGCCCGGGACGCGCGGATGTGCGCCCCGCGGTGGGGCGCACATCGATCCATCACCACCGCGATCGCCGCCGTTCTCTTCGCCGCCCTGGCGCTGGCCGCGGGCGCACGCCGCGCCGAGGCGCTCCCCAAGGATTACTGCACGAGCCAGCGCGACTGCCTCGCCGGCGAGGAGGTCTGCTTCACGACGGACGTCTACGCGACGGCGGGGCGGTGCATTCCCGGGAAGGTCTTCCGATGACAGCGGCCGCCCGCTTCCGAGCGCGCCTGCACCTGCCGGATGGCCGCTCCCCTTCCCTCGGCACGTACCCCACGTGGGACGAAGCGGACGGCGTGGCGCGCGCCGCGGTCGAGGAGCTCGGGGGCGCCCCAGGCGCGCGCGCCGCGGTCGAGCTGGTGGACGAGCGCGCGACACCGCCGGCCCTTGAGGGGCTGCTTTCCGCGCGGGACGCGGCCGCCCTACTCGGCGTCTCGCTCTCGACGTTCAAGGACACCGTGCGCGCGGAGCTGCCCGCCGTCTCGATCGGGCGCCGCGTTCTCTTCGACAGAAAGGACCTGGAAGCATGGGCACGAGGACACAAGGCGGCTGGAAGATCCGAATCCCTGCCGGCAGCGGCCGGAAGGTCTACGTCGTCAGGTTCCGTCACGCTGGCCAGCGCATCGAACGCTCAACGGGCTGCACAGATCCTGGAGAGGCTGCGAAAGAAGCAGCGCGCATCTACGCGGACACGGTGAGCGGCCGCCGGGTCGCGCGGCCCGTCGCCGCCGACCTGCAGACGGCCGTCTCGCACTTCTTGGCCGACCTCGAGCTCGAGGTGACGGCCGGGTGGGCGAAGATCGTCGGCCTCTACTTTGAGGCCCACTTGATCCCGTTCTTCGCCTCGCTCGAGCACTTCACCCCGGCGATGTATGCCGACTACGGGCGCCAGCGGCTGCAGAAGGTCTCGCGGCCGAGCGTGCGCAAGGAGCTCTGCGCGCTGCGCCGGTTCGTCGCGTGGTGCGCCGACCACGAGCTCGTGCTCCCCGCCGTGCCGGCGCTGCCGAAGCATGGCCAGCCCGGCAAGCGCGCGCCGAACGCCCGCAAGCGCAAGGCGACGATCGTCACCGAGGGGACGGCAAAGCGCATCCTGCTTGCGATGCCGGACCGCTCGCGCCGCACCGGGGAGCGCGTGCGCGACCTGTTCGTCGTGCTCTGGGAGACGGGCTTGCGGCCGACGACGGTGCTCCGGCTCGAGGCGCCGCTGCACTACCGGAAGGGCTCCGAGACGCTGTTCGTCTCGCGCGAGATCGACAAGGAGGGATTCGAGCGGACGATCCCCCTGTCGCCGGCGGCGCAAGCCGCCCTCGATCGCGCGTGCCCGGCGGCGGGCGGCCGCATCTTCCGGGCGAAGCTGTCGAGCCTCCGGCACTCGCTGGCGGCCGCCCTGAAGGCCGCCGGGCTCGAGGACCTCGACGTCTCGCCCTACGACTTCCGCCACAGCCGCATCACGGCGATGGCCAACGCCCCGGGCCCGCTGACGGGCGCCTCCTACCTGGCCGGGCACAAGCACGCCTCGACGACGGCCCTGTACATCCAGGGGGGCGAGCAGGCGGCCCGGGAGACGCTCGCCGCGATGCAGCGGCGGCCGGCCGGGGCCCCCGCTGGGGGACGCAGCGGGGGACGCAGCCCGAAAACGGCCAGTGCGAAGGGCGGGACTTGAACCCGCATGCCAGTTACGGCGCTAGCACCTCAAGCTAGTGCGTCTGCCAATTCCGCCACCTTCGCGTGGGGGCGAGACGTTTCGCCCATTTTCGCCGGCTCGTCAAGCCGGGTCGCGACGCGCGCGGGGGGCAGGCGCCGCGGCGCCACCGGTGAACTTCCCGTCGGCGCGCGTCTCGGTCAGGGCGGCGACGACCTCGGCCACCTCGAAGGGCTTTCGCACCCAGCGGATGCGCTCGGCCTCCAGCCCCTCGGGCAGGCCGACGGCGCTGCCGCTGATGAAGACGAGCGCCACGTCGGGCGAGCCGCGACGGAGCGCGTCGATGGCGCCGCGCACGTCCGCCGCGATGGGCGACAGGTCGACGAGCGCCGCGTCGTGGCGATCGGCGGCGTGCCGGGCGAGCTCCTCGGCCGTGCGCACGACGACCACCTCGGCGCCGCGCGCGCCCAGCGCCGCCTCGAGCAGCGTCGCCACGTCGCCGTCGTCCTCGACGACGAGCACGCGCGTGCCGGCCAGCACGGCGGGGCGCGGCGCCGACAGCGGGGCGAGCGGCAACGCGGGCTCGACGCGAGGCCACCGCAGGCGGAAGCGGGCGCCGCGCACGCCGCGCTCCGAGAGCAGCTCGAGCTCGCCGCCGGCCGCCCGCGCGACGGCCCGGGCGTGCTTCAGCCCCACGCCGGCGCCCCCTTCGCGCGTGGACTTGGACCCCTCGAAGATGCGCGGCGCCTGCGCCGGATCGACGCCGGGGCCCTCGTCCTGCACGACGATGGTCGCCACCGCTCCGTCGGCGTCCGGCTCGATGGTCACGCGCCCGCCCGACGGCGTCCACGCGATCGCGTTGAGCAGCACGTTGGTCAGCACCTGCGAGGCGTCGGCCGCCAGCGACACGCGGGCGGCGGCGCAGCGGCGCGTCACGTCGAGCGCGACGCCGGCGCGCTGCGCCTCGACCGCGAGGGCCTCGACGACGTCGCGGATGACGACGTCGAGCGCCTCGTCGCGATCGTCGACGGTGGCGCTCGCGCCGATGGCCCGCCGCGCGAGGTCGCGGGCGGTGCGCGCGCGGTCCTCGATGATGGCCAGGGCGCGCTCGAGCTGCTCGCCCGAAGCCCGGCCGCTGCGCGCCTCGCTGATCCAGCCCAGCAGCACGGTCAGCGCGTTGGAGACGTCGTGCAGCGCGCCGGTGACGTCCCGGTGCGGATCGCCCGGCGGCGGATCGCTCCAGCGGAGCGAGGGGCGCGAGTCGGCGTCCTGCGGCACATCGGCAAACTACGACATCTGCAGGGCCCGGTCACGTTCCTGGGCAGCGGCCGGGGCGGTCGCCCCAGCCGTGGACGCGGACGCGCGACGCGCGGCGTCAGTCAGTCGCTCACGGCGCTCGCCGCGTCCCCCGCCTCCGCGGCGAGCACGGTCAGCGCCTTGCGCGCGCCCTCGAGGGTGATGTCGCGCGCCTCGACGATCATCGCGGCCACGCGCCCGACCTGGTCGCCGATGGCGCCCGCGGCGAGCGCCACGGAGCGCGCGTGCAGCCCCATGTGGCCGCGCTGGATGCCGTCGCTGGCCAGGGCGCGGACGGCGGCGAGGTTGGAGGCGAGGCCGACCGACGCCGCGATGCACGCGAGCTGCTGCGCGTCGGTCACGCCGAGCATGCGCAGCGACAGGCGCGCGGCCGGGTGCACCCGCAGCGTGCCGCCGACCGTGCCGAGCGCGAGCGGCATCTCGAGCATGCCGAGCAGCTCGCCCGCGTCGCGCCGCCAGACGGCGAGCGGCCGGTAGTGGCCCGTGCGCGTGGCGTACGCGTGCGCCCCGGCCTCGACGGCGCGCCAGTCGTTGCCCGTCGCGATGACGACCGCGTCGACGCCGTTCATGATCCCCTTGTTGTGGGTGGCGGCGCGATAGGGGTCGAGCTCGGCGAAGCGCGAGGCGTTGACGATGCCGTCGACGACCTCCTCGCCGCTCATCTCGTCGGTCGCCAGGACCGCCGCCGGCACGCGGCAGCGCACGCGCACGCAGCGCTTGTCGCAGAGGTTCGACAGGATGCGCAGCCCCACGCGGCCGCCGCCGAGCGTGGCGATGCGGTCCGCCACCGCCTCCGCGATGCTGTTGACGAGGTTGGCCCCCATCGCGTCCTTGCAGTCGACGATGACGTGCGCGACGACCACGTCGTCGGCCAGGACGCGCGCCTCGACCGCGCGCGCGCCACCGCCGCGCGCGACCAGCCCGCCCACGGCCTGGTTGGCGAGCTTCACGATCTCGTCGGCGTGCTCGACGATGCGGCGCGCGGCGCCCTCGGCGTCGACGACGTCGCGCAGCTGCACCTGCGCGATCATGTTCGGCGGATCGGTCTCGGCGACGAAGCCGCCGCCGGCGCGCACCATCTTGGCGGCGTTGGAGGCCGCGGCGACGACGCTCGGCTCCTCGATGACCATCGGCACGACGTGGTCGTGGCCGTTGACGCGCACGTTGAGGGCCACGCCGTAGGGCAGCCCGTAGGTGCCGAGGACGTTCTCGACGAACTTGTCGGCGGTCTCGGCGTCGAGCCCGCCGGCGTCGAGCGCCCGCTCGATGTCGGCCGGATCGGCGCCGGTCGCGTCGCCGACGAGCGCGCGGCGCTCCGGTACGGTGACCTTGTAGAAGCCGGGAAGTCGGGAGGTGCGTGCCATCTCGAGGGGTCCTCACATTGCGAGCGATTGGGGACGGACGCCACCGCGGTCGATGGCCAGCGCGAGGGGGCGCATCGAGCGCGTCTCGGCGAGGGCCGCGAACGCGGCGGAAGGAGGGGCGGTGCCGAGCCACACGGCGACGTCGCCGCCGCCGGCGCCCGACGGCAGGAACGCGCTGGCCTCGGCCTCGGCCGCGAGCGACAGCTCGCGGAAGGCCGGCGGCACGATGGGCGCGTCGGCGGCGTGGCCGAGCGCGTCGAGCGCGCGGCCGTAGTCGCGCGCGGCCTCGACGAACGCGCGCGCCCCGGCGGACTCGAACGCCTCGGCGGCCCGTCCGGCCAGCGACCGGAGGTCGGCGAGCACGGGCGCGTCCGGGTGACGGGCGCGCAGCGCGTCGACGCGGGCGCGAAGGTCCGAGGTGCGCGCGCTCGTGCCGCTCCAGTACGCCGCGACGACGAGCGACGCCGGGAGCTCGATCGCGCGGATGCCCGCGTCGCCTCCGTCGACCGCGTAGCGCAGCGCCCCGCCGTGCACGCTGGCCGCGACGTCCACGCCGCTGCCGCCCGCTTGCGCCCGCGCGTGCGCGGCGCGGGCGGCGCGGAAGATTCGACCGCGGACCAGCGGGTCGACCGGGTCCTCGCCGGCGGCGAGCGCGCGCGCGCCGAGCGAGGCGACGACGGCCGCGGCGCTCGAGCCGAGCCCCAGCTTCCGCCCCGCCCCGTCGTGCAGCGCCGTCACGTCCACCTGCGGCGCGGGCTCGCGGCCGAACGCGGCGAGCACCTCGGGCGACGGCGAGGCCGTCGTGCGCGACGCGTCGGCGACGGCGTGACGATCGATCGCGACGACGATCGCCGGCGCCCCCTCGAGCACCGCGTAGGCCCCGGTGAGCAGCAGCTTGCCCGGCGCGATCGCCTTCACGGCTCCTCGGGGGGCGCGAGCCGCGCGCCTTCGCCGGGCCGCGCCTCGATGATGCGGCGCACGCCGGCCAGCGCCTCGAGCGCCGGCCTCGCGCGCGCCACGTCGGCGGGCGGGACGAGCACCTTCACGTGCGGCCCCGCGTCGATGCTCGCGAACGCCGCCGTCCCTGCCGCGCGCAGCGACCGCACCGCCGCCAGCACCTCGAGCGTCGCCGCGTTCCAGTACACGATGCCCGCGGCGATGGCGCTGGCGTGCATCGCCAGCGCGCTGGCCTCCGCCAGCTCGCCGACGCGCGGGAAGTCGCGCGCGAGCAGCGCGTCGCGCAGGCGCGCGTGCGTGCGGGGCGCCTCCTCCAGCCAGGCGCGCGCGTACGGGCTGCGCTCCATCGTCAGACGCATTCCGTCGCTCGAGCCGACCGCCTTGGGCCCCTCGGCCGTGACGCACACGAGCACGACGAGCGGGAGGGCTTCGCGCGGCGCGACCGGACGCGCGCTCGCCTCCCCCACCGCGAGCTCGACGAAGCCGCCGAAGACGCTGCGCGCCGCGCTCGCCGAGCTGCGGCGCGCCAGATCGCTCACGCGCGCCGCGTCCCAGTCCAGCCCCGCCGCGCGCACGGCCGCCAGCGCCAGCGCCGCGAAGCCGGAGGCGCTCGACGCGAGCCCGCTCGCCGTCGGGAAGTCGTTGCGCGACACCACCTCGGCGCGGCGCCGTTCGCCCGCAGCCTGGCGCACGCGTTCGAGCAGGTCGACGACGCGCGCGCGCGCCGCCGCCCCGGCCTCCTCGCCGCCGAGCACGACGCGGTCCTCGCCCAGCGTCGCGTGGAAACGCACGCGCGTGCGCGTGATCAGGCCGTCGAGCGTCACCGACAGGCTCGGCACCGCCGGGAAGTTCCCCTCGCCCTCGCGCTTGCCCCAGTACTTGGAGAGGGCGACGTTCGGGTGGGCGACGGCGACCGCTTCGCTCATGGCGCCTCGCCTCCCTCCGGCGCGAGCGCCGGGCCGCTGCCCGCGGCCCTGGGCGCCGCCTCCCGCGCGCGCGCCTCCGGAGCGACCGCCGTCGCGAAGCCGTCGAACTTGTCGGCGTGCCACGCCGCCAGCACCGCCTCGGCCGTCGCCGCCGACGGCACGAGCGCCACGACGCTGCCGCCGCCGCCGGCGCCCGTCAGCTTGGCGCCGAGCGCCCCGGCCTCGCGCGCCAGCGCGCACATGCGCTCGATCTCGGGCGTCGACACGAACAGCCCGCCGAGCAGCATCTGGTTGAGGTCCATCAACCGCCCGAGCGCGAAGCGGTCGCCCGCCTCGATGGCCAGACGCGCGTTGGAGACGAGCGAGCGCACCGCCTCGAACGACTTTCCGACGATCTCCGGCCGGCGCGCGCGCAGCCGCGCCACGGCCTCGACCATCGACCTGGTGCTCGACGCGAGCCCGGTGCTGCCGACGCACAGATGCAGCGCACCGCGCACGCGCACCGGCTCGAGCGCCTCGCCCTTGCGGTAGAAGAGGCAGCCGCCGCGCGCGGCCACGGCCGAGTCGACGCCGCTCGGGTTGCCGTGGAAGACGCGCTCCCAGGCCATGGCGCGCTCCTGCAGCTCGTCGTCGGACACGGCCGGGTCGATGGCGCGGGCGACGGCGACGCCCATCGCGGCCGAGCAACCGAGACCGCCCCCCGGCGGCAGCTCGGCCTCGACCTCCACCGCGTGCGGCGGGAGGTCGGGCCGGTCGTCGCGCGTGGCGTCGAGCAGCGCGCGGAAGGCGCGGGCCAGATCGTGCTCCTCGTCGTTCTCGCGCACCGTGATGTTCCAGCGCACGACGTGCAAGCGCGAGGGCCCGCGCTCGAGCGGCGTCGCCGTGGCGCGCGCCCCCCGGCCGATGCCCACGGCCAGCGCCGGCACGCCGTAGACGACGGCGTGCTCGCCGAGCAGGATGACCTTGCCGCAGGCCTGGCCGACGCCGCCCACCTCAGGCCTCCCTCTGCGTGAGCGCCACGCTGGCGCTCGCGAGCCGCTCGCGCCCCATCCCGTCGAGCGGCGCCCGATCGAGCGCCGCGCGCGACTCGCGCACGAGCGCGGCGATGCGCTCCTCGACGCGGGCGCGAGCGCCGCAGGCCTCGATCGCTGCGACGGCCGCCGCCACGTCGCCTTCGGCGGCGTCGGCCCGCCCGAGCACGCGCTCGAGCAGCGCGGAGGCGCGCCCGTCGCGCATCGCCTCGACGATGGGCGCGGAGCGCTTGCCCTCGCGCAGGTCGCTGCCGGACGGCTTGCCCATCGCGCGCGCGTCGCCGAAGACGCCCATCAGATCGTCGCGCAGCTGGAAGGCCACGCCGAGCGGAATGGCGAACGCCTCGAGCGGCGCGACGGCGGCCTCCCCCGCGCTGGCCAGCCGCGCGCCCATGACCACCGGTCCGCGCACGGTGTAGCTCGCCGTCTTGAGCGCGTGCAGCGCCTCGACCTCCCGCGCGTCGGCGGCCCGCCCGCGCACGTCGAGGATCTGCCCGTGCACCACGTCCTCGTGCATGCGGGCCAGCTCGCGCGCCGCGGCCAGCACGGCGGCCGGCGGCAACGGCGTCTCGAGCAGGCTCGCTTGCGCCCAGGCGCACGCGAGGTCGCCGGCGAGGATGCTCGCCGCGTCGGCGACGTCGCGGCCGGACGAGGGCGCCCCGGCGCCGGCCCGGGAGCCGAAGCGGGCGCGCATCAGGGCGGGCACGCTCGGGCCGCCGCGACGCACCTCGTCGCCGTCCATCCAGTCGTCGTGCACCAGCAGGTACGCCTGCAGCAGCTCGAGCGCCGCTCCCGCCGCGGCCACCGCGGCCGCGCCGCCCTCCCCGCCCAGGGCCTCGTACGTCGCCGCGAGCAGGACGGCGCGCACGCGCTTGCCGCCGCGCAGCGCCAGCCCGGCCACCGCCTCGGCCACGTCGCCGACCTCGGCCCCCCGCCCGCGCGCCTCGGCCACGCGCGCCGCCAGCCAGGGCGACAGCCGGGCGTCCACCTGCCCGCGCACGCGCGTGACGAACGACTCGAACGCGTCTTCGCTGGGCATCGCTTCGGGCAACCTCGGTCGCGCCTCGTCCGGCCAACGGGGCGGGCGCGAGCCCCGTATCGGCGCCTCGCCTAGCACGGTCGGCCGTGGGCCGACGACCCTTGTGCCCGCTGCCGTCATCCGCGCCCGCGGAGCCTAGGGTCCAGCACCTCGTCCGTCAACCGACTTCGTCGCAGATTCCGACGCAAGTCCGCGCGCTTTCACGTTTCTTTGAACAAACACCGAGGCCGTCCTTGGCGTCTTCGCCGCTCTCCTCCTACCCTGCGCGCTCGTGAGCACGATCGGCGATCGCAAGGCGGACCACCTGGCCCTGTGCGCCGAGGACGACGTGAGCTTTCGCGCCAGGACGACGCTGCTCGAGAACGTCCGCCTCGTGCACGACGCGCTGCCGGACCTCGCGCTGCCGGACGTCGACACCTCGGTCACGCTGCTCGGCAAGAAGCTGCGCGTCCCGCTGGTCATCGCGTCGATGACCGGCGGCACCGAGGAGGCCGGCCGCATCAACCGCGAGCTGGCCGCAATCGCCGAGGAGCGCGGCTACGGCTTCGGCCTCGGCAGCCAGCGAGCGATGCACGTGCGCCCGGGCACGGGGGCGTCCTACCGCGTGCGCCAGCTCGCGCCCGGCACGCTCGTGCTGGGAAACGTCGGCGTCGTGCAGGCGCGCGCGATGACGACGAGCGAGGTGCGCGTGCTGCTCGACGAGGTCGGGGCCGACGCGCTCTGCGTCCACCTCAACCCGGCGATGGAGCTGGTGCAGCCGGGCGGCGATCGTGACTTCGGCCACGGCCTGGACACGATCGCGCGCCTGGTGCGCGACCTCGGCGTACCGGTCGTCGTGAAAGAGACCGGCTGCGGCATTGCGCCGGCGGTGGGGCGGCGGCTGCGCGAGGTCGGCGTGCGCCACGTCGACGTCTCGGGGGCGGGCGGCACCTCGTGGGTCGGGGTGGAGACCAAGCGCGCCGAGGCGGCGGGCGACGAGCGCGCCCGTGGGCTCGGTGAGGCGCTCTGGGACTGGGGCGTGCCGACGGGGGCGTCGGTGGCGCTGCTCGCACCGCTCGGCTTCGAGACGATCGTGGCCACGGGGGGGATCGGCACGGGGCTCGACGTCGCGCGCGCCATCGCGCTCGGGGCGTCGGCCGCCGGGATCGCGCGCCCGGTGCTGCGGGCGCTGTCGTATGGCGGGCGAGAGGCGGCCGTGGCCTACCTCGACGCCGTCGAGACCGAGCTTCGCGCCGCGATGCTGCTGACCGGCAGCCGGGACCTGGCCGCGCTGCGGCGCGCGCCGCGCGTCCTCGTGGGCGAGCTCGCAGCCTGGATCGCGCAGCTCGCCTGAGGTCCTGCCGAAGGCAGGCCGACCGCCCGAAGGGCAACGTGGCGTGAAAGCGCGAGAGGGAATTCTGTTACTCTCGCGTGCATGGGCGACAAGAAGGGGCGCGGGCCGCGCAAGAGCGACCGCCCCGGCGAGTCGGTGGCCGCGGAGCTCAAAGAGAAGCGCGACGCCTTCCTGCACACCTTCTTCAAGCGCGGCGCCGAGCTGACCGACGAGCTGGTCACCGACAACCGGCGGCTTCGCGATCAGATCGGCGCGCTCGAGGCGGAGAACGCGTCGCTGAAGACCCAGCTCGCGAGCGACCGCGCCATCCGCGACGCGTTGCGAAAGATCGAGGACCTCGAGCGCGAGAAGGCGCGGCTGCTCTCGACGGTGCACGAGCAGGAGGCCATCACCGGGCGCATCACCAACCGCTACGCCGAGGTCGAGTCGGAGCTCGAGAGCTTCGCGAACCTGTACGTGGCGAGCTTCCAGCTGCACTCGTCGCTGCGCGCGCGCACGGTGATACGCCACCTCAAGGAGCTGCTGCAGCAGCTGGTCGGCGCCCGCTCGGTCGCCATCTACTTCCTCGACGAGGCGGCGCGGCGCCTCTCGCCCATCGCCAGCGACGGCGTCGACCTGGCCACGGTGCCGGCCGTCGTGCTTCAGGACGGGGCGACCGCGGACCCGGTGACCGCCGTCATCGAGCGCGCGTTCCTCACCGGCGTCGCGCACGTCGCCGAGGGCGAGGTGACCAGCCGCCCCGCGGCGTGCATCCCGCTGCAGCTCGACGACCGCGTCGTGGGCGCGCTGGTCGTCTACGACCTGCTCGAGCAGAAGAAGCGCTTCATCACCGTCGACCGCGAGCTGTTCAAGCTGCTCGGCGCGCACGCCGGGGCGGCGCTCGTCGCGTCACACATGTACACCACGGCCGACGGTCGACTTCCCACCCCCGAGGCGCTCCGCGCTATAACGGCTGGCGATCGATGACTTCCTCGTACTCTTGCTTGGTCGTCGAAGACTCGCCGATGATGCGCCAGCTCATCGTGCTGGCCCTGTCGCGCGTGCGCAACCTGCGCGTCACCGAGGCCGACGACGGCGTGGACGGCCTGCGCAAGCTGGCGGGCGGCAAGTTCGACATCATCATCACGGACATCAACATGCCCATCATGGATGGGCTCAAGCTCGTCAAGCGCGTGCGCACCGATCCGACGCACAAGGACGTGCCGATCATCATCGTCACGACCGAGGGGTCGACCGAGGACCGGCAGCGCGCGCTGCAGCTCGGCGCCAACGCCTACATCACGAAGCCCATCCAGGCGCCGCAGGTCATCGCCAAGGTCAAGGAGCTGCTGAAGATCGAGGCGTGAGCGGGAGGCCTCGCGGCCGACGGCGGGCGGCGCGTCGGCGCGGTGCTAGGGAGAGCCCATGACGCGCGTGAAGGTCTGCGGCGTGACCACGGCCAGCCAGGCGGTCGCGTGCGCCGACCTGGGCGTGGACGCGATCGGCGTCAACTTCGTCGCGACCAGCGCGCGGCGCGTGGACGAGGCGCGGGCGCGCGAGATCGTCGTCGCGGTCGGGGGGCGGACGCTCGTCGTTGGCGTCGTCGCGGACATGAGCCTCGATGCGATGCGCGCGCTGCGCGATCGCACCGGCGTCGGATGCCTGCAGCTGCACGGCGACGAGCCGCCGACCGCCGTCGAGGCGCTGCTGCCGCACGCGTACAAGGCGGTGCGCGTGTCCGGCGAGGGGGACGTGCGCGTCGCGGCGTCGATGCCCGGCGAGTTCGTCATGGTCGACGCGAAGGTGGGCGGCACGCTCGGAGGCACGGGCCGGACGTTCGACTGGTCGCTGGTCGTCGGGCTGGCCGCAGCGCGCAAGGTGGTGCTCGCAGGCGGGCTGACGCCGGACAACGTGGCGGGGGCGATCGCGCGGGTGCGCCCGTGGTGCGTCGACGTGGCGAGCGGCGTCGAGACCGCGCCGGGGGCGAAGGACCTGGGGCGCGTGCGCGCGTTCGTGCAGGCGGCGCGCGGCAGCGGCGCTTGACGGGCCGCGGGCGCGCGCGACCGACCTGCGGGATAATGGGGCGCACGGGCGCTGCGTGGACGCGCGGCGCGAGGAGCGCTTCATGAAGACGACGAGCTTCTGGGGGACGTGCGTGAGCGTGGGATCGATCGCGGTCGCCGCGGCCTGCGGCGGAAAGCTGGCGGCGACGGCGGACGATGGCGGCGTGGACTCCGGCTCGGGCTCGAGCTCCAGCAGCGGTGGCAGCTCGGGGAGCAGCGGCGGGTCGAGCTCCGGATCGGGCAGCAGCGGCAGCAGCGGGTCGAGCTCGGGGGCGAGCAGCGGGTCGTCGGGCTCGAGCAGCGGTGCGGGCTCGAGCTCGAGTTCGGGATCGAGCGGAAGCTCCGGAGGCAGCAGCGGATCGAGCTCGGGCGCCAGCAGCTCGTCGAGCGGCGGCAGCTCCGGCGGCGGCTCCCCGAGCAGTATCTACTTCGAGCAGTGCTCCGGCTCGTCGTCGCTCTGTTCTTCGTCGGGCCAGTTTTTCTTCGGCGCACAGTTCTACCAGTCGCCTCCCGGCGCCATGGGCTGCACGGTGACGCCATCGGGCGCGTGCGCGTACTACGCCTGCCCCAACGGCAACGTCACCCCTCCCGGGGTGAGCGCGGGCACGCTGACGATCTCCGGCGGCTCGATCGGCACGGTCACCGTCACGCCTGATTCCAGCAACTCGTACCAGTACCAGGCCAGCGGCACGCTCTTCACGGCGGGCCAGATGCTCACCGTGTCGGCCTCGGGCGCGACGGTCCCCGCGTTCGGCCCGGAGTCGATCGTCGCGCCGCCGCTCCTACAGCTTCAGGCGCCGTCGGCGACAGGGGGTACGTACGTCGTACACACGGCGTCGGACTTGGCGGTCGCGTGGTCTGGCGGCCAGAGCGGCGCTCAGGTCGTGCTCGAAGGAATCGTCCAGGCGGGCAGCGCCTACGACTACTTCGCGTGCACCTGGGATGCGACCGCCCCCGAAAGAGCGGTCGTCCCACAGGCGATGCTGAAGGGCCTCGCCGGGCAGAGCGGCTACCTCTTCTATGCCCAGCAGACCGTGACGACCTTCACGGCCGGCGCGTTCCCGATCGATCTGTTCGCCCTGCCGTACTCGGGCGGGGCCGCGAACTTCCAGTGAGGCTCATTCCCAGCGCAGCGACGATCGCTCGACGATGGCGCGCGCCGGATCGGCCTCCCGGTCCATCCCGTCGAGCAGCGCGTCGGCCGGAGTCTTCGCCTGCTCGACGAGCTTGCGCAGGCGCGCGAGGTGGATGCGCTCGTCCTTGCCCGCCGCGTCGAGGCGAGCGCGGCGCTCCAGCCCGCCCTCGCCGATCTCGACGACCTTCTCGGCGACCGCCACAAGCGGCGCGCCGCGGAAGCCCGCGCGCAGGCCCTCTTTCCACGCCCGCGTGCGAAGCTCCGCCACCTCGTCGTGCGTCCAGCCGTCGACCAGCGCCTCCGCGTCGGCGAGCGCGCGCGCGTCGTAGAGGATGCCCGTCCAGAGCGCCGGCAGCGCGCACTTCATCCCCGTCGCCTGCGCGTCGGCGCTGCGGACCTCGATCGTCTTCTTCAGCCGCACCTCGGGGAAGAGCGTGTTCAGGTGCGTCTTCCAGTCATCCATCGTGGGCCGGTGGCCCTCGAAGCCGTCCTGCCAGAATCCGCGGAAGGTCTGCCCGGTGTTGAGCACCGGCCGGCCGCCCCTCTTGAAGAGGAACATCGGCACGTCGAGCGCCCACTCGACGTAGTCGTCGAAGCGCGCGTCGCGCTTCCACAGGGCGGGCAGCAGCCCGGTGCGATCGGGGTCGACGTCGAGCCACACGCGCCCGCGGTACGACAGCCCGCCGTGCGGCCTGCCCTCCTTCCACGGGCTGTTGGCGAACATCGCCGTCGTCGCCGGCGCGAGCGCCAGGGCGACGCGCATCTTGCGCATCGCGTCGGGCTCGCTCTCGTAGTCGAAGTTGGCCTGCACGGTGCAGGTCCGCAGCATCATGTCGAGCGCGTGCGCGCCGCGCGTCGGCAGGTACTCGCGCATGATGCCGTAGCGCTGCTTCGGCACCCAAGCGTAGTCCTCGCGCCGCGCGAAGGGGTGAAAGCCGAGGCCCAGCCACCGAACGCCCATCGCGCGCGACACGGGGCCGATCTCGCGCATGTGGGCGCGCAGCTCGTCGTGCACCTCGTGCGCCGTCTCGCTCTGCTTGCCCGACAGCTCCAGCTGCCCGCCCGGCTCCAGCGTGACCGACGCGCCGTCGGCCCGCACGAGCGCGATGATCGGACCCTTGTCGTGCTCGCGCTCGGGCGTCCATCCGTGCTTCTCGTGGAGCTCCTCGAGCACGCGCAGGATGCTGCGCTCGCCTGAGTAGGGCACCGGCATGCGCGTGGCCTCGAAGAGACTCCCCTTCTCGACCTCCGGGCCGATGCGCCACGCCCCGCGCGGCTTGCAGGCCTCGACGAACGGCGACAGGAGGTCGTCGCGTCGGCGGATCGGCTCGAGGTCACGGGGCTCGGTCGTCGTCACGGCGGCGGCTCGGTGGGGCGTCCACGGGTGTTCGATGCCCGCGGTGCGGAGGCGGTTGTGCCTCGTACCTCAACGCGCGCCACGAACCAACCTGAAAAGACGGGTCACGCCGCCACGCGCCTGGGTTTCACCGTGCGCCTGCGGTCGAGCAGACGCACGCGGCGGACCAGCAGATCGAGCAGGAACAGGGCGATGGCGGCCCCGACGAAGCGCGGCCAGAGGTCCTGATGGTAGCGAATCACCTCGCCGGCCGGATCGAACAGCGCCGCGGGCGGCGGATCGAGGGCCCCGCCCGTGGCCGCGGCGGCGTGCGCGAGCGTCGCCACGTCGGGCGAGAGCGCCAGGTACTCGCGCGGGTACGGGTTCGTGACGTGACCGAAGCTCTCGGCCACCGTGGCGCTCTTCGCGTTGCCGTGCCCGTCGTCGATGGCCTTCTCGAGCGACGCGTGCAGCAGGAACGAGCCGTACCGGTCGAGCGGGAAATCCGCCTCGTAGCGGCCGGGGGCGGTCTGGGGCATCGGGACCTTTCGCGTCTCGCCCCCCGGCTGCGGTCCGGTCAGCGTGAGGTTCGCGTCGAGGCCGTTCTCGAAGCGGTCGTCTGCGCCGATGGCGTCGAGCACCGCGTGCACGTGGCCCGTGGCCGGGTCGATCTCGGCGCGCATGTCGAACACCTGCCGCTTCTTCTGCCGCATGTGCTCGCGCACGAGCTGCCCCCAGAACTGCCCCCACTGGGGCCATCGCAGCCACTCGACGGCCCAGAGGTTCTTGACGTCGCTCGTCCACGCGAGCGTCCAGCCCAGGCCCACGTGCCAGCGCGCGAGGATCGGCTCGCCGAGCTCGCTCTCGAGGATCTCCTGCGCGGGCGGGGGCTTGAGCTTCGTCGCCACGTACCCGTGCAGGAACGGCGCGGCGCCCACGTCGATGCCGCGCAGGAAGTCGGCGGGCGACACGACGTGCGGCTGGAAGTACTCCTCGACCGCCGCCGACCGGCTCACCATCTCGGTCTCGCGCGTGAAGATGCGCGGCAACGACTGCGGATCGGCGACGCGGTAGAAGCGGCCGCCGCCCGTGTCGGAGATCATCCGCAGCAGGTTCTCGTCGACGCCGCCGCCCAGGCCCACGGTCGTCACCGTGATGTTCTCGGCGGCCATCGCCTGCACCAGATCGCGGATGCCCTGCTGCGGCGCCTGCCCGTCGGTGAGGAGGATGACGTGCTTCTTCTTCGCGCGCGTGGTCGACAGCGCCTGGTAGGCCGCGTCGAGCGCCGGGAAGATCTCGGTGCCGCCGCCGGCCTGGATGCGCGCGATGTCGCTCTGGATGCGCGCGCGGTGCCCGGCCGGGGTCATGTGGACGATGCGCGTCGGCTGCGAGTCGAACGCGATGACCTCGAGCAGGTCGTCGGACGCGAGCGTCTCGGCCGTGGCGCGCGCGGCCTGCTTGGCCATCTCGAGCGGAAGGCCGGTCATCGAGCCGGAGCGGTCGATGACGAGCGCCATCGCGACCTCCGGCTCGTCCTTGCGCTTCTCGGCGTCCATGCGGACCGGCAGGATCCGCTCGACGGTCGTGTGGTACCAGCCGCCCAGCCCGTAGCCGTTCTCGCCGCCCGCGAAGAGAAAGCCGCCGCCGAGGTCGCGCACGTACTGCTCGATCGTCTCCTGCTGCGTGAGCGAGACGTCGTCGGCGGGCACGTCGCTCAGGATGATGAAGTCGTAGCGCTCGGCCTCGCGCAGGCTGGTGGGCAGCGGATCGCTCGTGTCGACGTCGAGCTGCTGCGCCGCCAGCGCGGAGGCCAGGTAGCCGGCGCGCGCCGGGGTGCCGTCGACGTACAGCACGACCGGCTTGCCGAGGACGGCGGCGACCGCCGTCGCGCGGTTGTTCTCCTTGAAGCGGTCCTGCGCCGCGCCGCTCGCCTCGAGGGAGTACGTCACCTCGCCGGGGACGGCCGCCTTGCTCTTGAACGACACGTCGTTGTCGCCGGCGCGGAGGTCGACCTCCTTCACGCCGTCCAGGCCGTTGATGACGTCGCCCTGCTTGAGGACGAGCTTCACCCTCTGCGGCAAGCTCGAGAACACCTGCGCGTGCACGTCGAAGGTCTCGCCCTCGTGGATCTTGTCGGGCACGCGCAGATCACGCACTGCGACCTCGCCGGGCACCGGGCGCGTGTAGGGGATGGCGAAGAGCTTGACGCGGTACGAGCGCGCCCGGTTCGCCTCGGCGAGCAGGTCGCCGTCGGTCTGCACGCCGTCGGACAGGACGACCGCGTGGCGGATGTACCCCTCCGGGAACAGCCCGTACGCGAGCTGCAACGCGCTCGCGATGTCGGTCGCGCCGTCCAGGCCCGGCCCGTGCCGCGCGATGGCGGGCGCCGTCCTGGCGTCGTCCGCCAGCGGCACCACGCGCGGGCGCTTGGCGAAGGTCACCAGGCGCACGAGGTCGTCCTTGGGCCGGGCGTCGAGCGCCTTCTGCACCTCGGCACGCGCGTCCTCGAGCGCCGCGTCCGGCACGCTGTCGCTGACGTCGACGACGAAGACCGTGCACACCTTCTGCGTCGTCGCCGTCCGGGCGAGGCGCGCCAGGCCGAGCGCGATCGTCGCCACGAACGCCACGCGCAGCACGACCGAGAGCACGCGCTGCAGCAGCGGCAGATCGGCCAGGCTGCGCCCGACGACCCACAGGAAGTACGGCGCGAGCAGCGCGATGCCCAGCATGCGCGGCGAAAGGAGCTCGTAGTCGTTGCCGTGACGCTGCCAGGTGAGGGTCGGCCCCGCGTACCAGACGTAGCGCAGGTACAGCCACAGCCCGAGCGCGCCGACGCCGAGGACGAGCGCGCCGAAGGCCAGGCGCCGGGCGAGCTTGGCCCGATCGATCATACGGTCACCCGGCGGTGGTAGGTCGCCCACTCGAGCGCCGTGAGGATGGCCGCCGCGAGCAGCAGGTAGATCCAGATCTCGCGGCGCACGCCGACGTGGAAGCCGGCGATCTCTCCGGCCGACTTGCCGTCGACCACGAGCTCGTCGTGCGGGGCGATGGCGCTCTCGCCGGCGTCGAGCAGGTTGGCGGCGAAGGACGCCGTCTGCTCGCCGGCGGTGAGCTCGTAGAAGCCGGCGTGCTCGCCCAGCACCACCGCGCGCCCCTCGTGGACCGGCACCGGCTGGGGCGTGCCGCCCGCGGCCCCGTCGGGGCCGCCCGGCGATACCCGCTTCAGCGTCGCCTGCGTCGTGCCGGCGGCGACCGGGATCCGCCACACCTCCCCGGTGCGGAAGCTCGACAGGTAGTCCGCGTCCTCGTCGGTGAACCAGTTGATGCAGTCGACGACGAACAGCGGCCACGCCGTGCGCAGCGGCAGGTCGCTGTCGCGCACGTCGAAGCCGAGGGCGACGAACTTGTAGCCGCCGCGCGTGCCCGCGACGAGCAGCGGCGAGGCGCCTCCGTCCGAGGCACCGACGACCCTGTCGCCCGTCTCGGGGGTCAGCTTGTGCCCCACGGACACGTTGACGTCGTCGAGGGCGAGGAAGCGCACGGTCGGGTGCTTGCGATCGACCTTGTCGAAGCCCGGGCTCTTGAGCTCCTCGCCGACCTTGACGGGCGACCCGGGCCCGCGTGGATCGATGTAGAGCGCGTTCGCCTTGGGCATCTCGGCCGGCGTGACGCCGTCGAAGATGACGGTGTCCCAGCTCCTCTTCGCGAGCGCGTCGGCGTAGCCCTTGGGGGCGACGTCCGTCACGTCGAGGTACTCGTCGAGGAGCAGCGCCGCGTCGAGGTAGGTGTTCCCCTCGGTGACGACGAGCACCTTCGCCCGGCGCCGCTCCGGCAGGAGCGCGTAGGCCCGATCGTCGGCGGGCAGGTCGTCGCGGGTGCCGTCGACGCGCGCGATCCTGGCCTCGAGCCTACGGCTCGCGCCGGAGAGCTGCGGATAGAAGCGTGGCAGGCGCTCGCCCGGCTGCAGGCGAAGCTTCGTCAGGTCGACGAGCGCCCCGTCGCCGAGCAGCCGAAGCTCCACGTCCTCGGCCGTCGTCCCCGTGTTGGTCAGCTCGAGCATCACCTCGTAGCGGCTCTTGTCGAGCGGGTAGCGGCGCACCGAGAACTGCGTGATGCCGACGTTCCGTCCTTCGCGCCCGACCTTCACGTACGACAGGGTCGCGCTGCCGAGGTGCACGGGGCCGGACGCGTCGGTCGCCTCGCCCAGCGCGCCGTCCGACACGACGACGATCTCGCCCCGGTCGACGCCGCGCAGCACGTCGGTCGCGAAGCGCAGCGCGCGCGGAAAATCGGCCCGCGTGTCGGTGGCATGCACCGCGTCGACCTCGCGCTCGAGCGCCGAGGTGTCGCCCGTCATCGGGCCGAGCGGCGTGACCATCGCGTCCATCTGCGCGACCAGCATGCGGTCGGCGCCGCCCATGCCGCGGATGACCTTCTTGACCTCGTCGCGCGCCACGGCGAGCCGGTTGGGCGACACGTCGATCGCTTGCATCGAGGCGCTGGCGTCGAGCAGCACGACGATCGTGCGCCCCTTGATGAGGCTCTCGGCCGCGCGCGGATCGCCGAGCGCGAGCACGAGGAGCGCAAGCAGCACCAGCTGCAGCAAGAGCGACAACAGCCGCTTGAGCTTCGAGAAGAGGCTCGTCGCCTCCTTGTCGCGGAGGATCCGCTCCCACAGCGGCGAGAACGGGACGGCGACCACGCGCCGCCGCAGCTTGAGGATGTACAGGACGACGACGCCGAAGCCGACCGCCCCGAAGATGGCGACGAGCTGCGCGAGCGGCAGGCCGGCGAAGATCACCGCAGGAACCCTCCCCGGCGGAAGACGCGCAGGATCAGCTCGTCGAACGGCACCTCGACGCTGGCGGGGACGTACGGCACCTGGTGCGTCGCGCAGAAGCGCTCCACGTCCGCCAGGTACGCCGCGTGGGCCTCGGCGAAGCGCCGCAGGACGTTGGCCGTGACGGTCACCTCGCGCTCGTCGCCCGTCTCGCAGTCGTATACGAGCACGTCGCCTTCGAGCTTGGGCCGGGCGTCGGCCGGATCGACGACGTGCACGACGAAGGGGTCGAACTTGTTGTAGCGAAGGACGTTGATCCCCTTCTCGAAGCCGCGCGGGTCGTACAGATCGCTCACGAGCACGGCGAGGCCACGTCGCTTGTTCTGCGCGACGAACGTCTTCATCGCGTCGCCCAGGTCCGTCTGCCCCTCGCAGCGCACCTCGCGCAGGAAGCGGAACACCTTGAAGATGCGCGCCTTGCCGCGCGTCTCGGGCATGCGCCCCATCACGCGGTCGCTCGTCGTGACGATGCTGACGCGATCGAGGTTGGCCAGGCCGACGTACGCGAGCGCGGCGACGACCTTCTTGGCGTACGCGAGCTTCTTGCCCGACCGGCGCGCGCGCGCCGACGTCGGCCGCACGCCCGGAAGGGGAGCGGCCGCTGACGAATCCGCGGCGGCCCCCCCCTGGAACGCCATCGACGCGCTCGTGTCGAGGATGAAGTAGATGGCAAGGTCCTCCTCCTCCTCGTAGAGGCGAACGAGCAGCCGCTCGAAGCGCTGGTAGACGTTCCAGTCGAGGGTGCGGAAGTCGTCGCCCGGCTGGTAGTCGCGGTGGTCGGCGAACTCGACGCCGCTGCCGCTCTTCTTGGTGCGGCGCTCGGCGCGCAGCCTCCCGGCGAACACGCGCCGGCTGACGAGCGCCAGGTAATCGAGCTTGCGCTGGAACTCGTCGTCGAAGAGCTCCTCGTCCTCGGTGGAGGCGACGCTCTTGTGGCGACGCCAGGGCAGGACGTCGAGCAGGCCCATGGTGCTCAGTTCGCGCTGGCGGCCGGCGCCGCCTTCTCCGCCTTGCCCTCGGGCACGGCCTTGAGGATCGCGTCGAGGACCTGGTCGCTCTTGATCCCCTCGGCCTCGCCCTCGAAGTTGAGCAGCACGCGGTGCCGCAGCGCCGGGTGCACGACCGCACGGACGTCGTCCACGCTCGCGGCGAAGCGACCGTCGAACAGCGCGCGGATCTTCGCCGCCAGCAGCACCGCCTGCGCACCGCGCGGCGAGCTGCCGTAGCGGACGAAGCGCTTGACCAGGTCGGGCGCGTCGGGTCCGTCGGCGTGCGTCGCCTGCAGCACGCGGATGGCGTAGTCCTGCACGTGCCGCGCGACGGGCACCTGCCGCACGAGCTGCTGCATGGCCAGGATGTCCTCGCGCTGCAGTACGGCCGTGCGCTCGTCGATGCCCGCGCCGGTCGTGAGGTCCAGGATGCGGTGCAGCTCCTCGCGGCCCGGGAAGGGCACGTGCAGCTTGAAGAGGAAGCGATCGAGCTGCGCCTCGGGCAGCGGATACGTCCCCTCCATCTCGAGCGGGTTCTGCGTGGCGAGCACCACGAACGGCTCGTCGAGCACGTGGGTGCGCTTGCCGACGCTCACGCGGTGCTCCTGCATCGCCTCGAGCAGCGCGCTCTGCGTCTTCGGCGTCGCGCGGTTGATCTCGTCGGCGAGCACGATGTTGGCGAACACGGGCCCCTTGCGGAAGTCGAACGACTTGCCGCCGGCCTGCGTCTCGTCGATGACGGTCGTACCCAGGATGTCGGCCGGCATCAGGTCGGGCGTGAACTGGATGCGCGAGAAGCTGAGCGACAGCGTCTCGGCCAGCGTGCGCACGAGCATCGTCTTGCCGAGGCCGGGCACGCCTTCGAGCAGCGCGTGGCCCCCGGCGAGCATGCACGTGATGACCCCGTCGACCACCTCGCGGTTGCCGACGATCGACTTGGCGATCTCCGCACGGAGCGCGTCGATGCGCTCGCGGAAGAGAGAAACCTGCGCTCGTACCTCGTCGGTCTCGGTCATGACGGCTCCTGGGGACGATGGGCGCGCGCGCCGATCCTACGGCTCGCGCGGGCGGATGAGCTGGAAGTAGCGCTTCACGTAGAAGCGATACCCGCCGGGGATGTCGTCCTTGGCGAGCGACTCCTCGGCGACCTGGTGGTACTCGGTGTACACGCGCTTGTACGCGTGCGAGGCGAAGCCGCGCTCCGCCGCGCCGAGGATCACCTGGCTGCGCGAGCCGCCCTGGCCGGTGTCGGCGCCCTGCACCTGCGTGTCTTCGGTGCCCATCCTGGGATTGGTCGCGGCGCCCGCGATCTTCGGGTCGTGCCCCTCGCCCCAGCCGCGGCCCGGCTGGCCCTGGCCCGCCCCGCCGTTGTCGCCTCCGCTGGAGCCGCTGGAGCCGCCGCCGCTCCCCTGCCCTCGCGACAGCAGCAGCATCTTCTCGCCGTTCGGCCCGAGCACCCACGTCTCGCCGCCCTGGCCGCCCGAGCCGTTCTGCCCGCTGGCGCCCTGCTGCCCCTGGCCCTGCTGGCCCTGACCGTCGCCGCCCGGACCGTTCTGGCCCTGCTGGCCGTCGCCTTGCCCTTGCTGGCCGCCCTGCTGCTGGCCGCCCTGGCCCTGCTGACCGCCCTGGCCGCGGGCCATGCGGCCGAAGCGCATCAGGCGCACCATCTGCCCCTTGCCGCCCTGGCCCTGCTGACGCAGCAGCTGGCGCATCTCTTCCAGCTTCTGGCGCAGCTCTTCCTTCTGCTGCTGCGTCATCTGCTGCTGGTCGATGTGGTTCAGGTCCTCGGCGCCCTGGTCGAGATCCTGCGCGCTCAGCCCGAGGTCGTGCATCAGGTCCTCGGCCGCCTTCTCCAGCTCGCGATCGAGCCGGTCGAGCTGCCGGCCGGCGTTCTTCTGCTGGTCGAGGTCGCGATCGAGCCGCTCGAGCTCGCGCTCCTTCTTGTGCAGCAGGCTCTGCTCCTCGTCGGAGCCGGCGTCGTTCGCCTGCTGTTTGCGCTTGAGGATCTCGTCCGCGAGCTCCTGGCGGCGCTGCTCGAGCTCCTGCTGGCGCCTCTCGGCGTCGGCGGCCGCCTTCTTGATCGCCTCACGCAGCTGCTCGAGCTTCTGCTTGTCGACGTGCCCGCCCGACTGGCGCAGTTTCCTGGCGAGGTCGTGCAGGGCGTCGCGCGCCTCGTCGAGCTTCGCCGCCGAGAGCGCCTCGCCGGCGGGCCTGGTCAGCTCGGACTTCTTCAGCTCCTCGCCGATCCGCGCGAGCTGCTCCTCGAGCGCCTTCTTGTCGGCCTCGCTGCCCGTCAGCAGCTTCTCCTCGAGCGCCTCCATGCGGCGGAACGCCTCGGTGCGGTCGAGCCGCTTGTTGGCGATGTCGTCGACGAGGCGGTTGAACTCCTCGATGGCCGCCTTCGTGTCGTCGCTCTGGTCGGTCTGCTCGAGCTGCTTGAGGAAGTCTTTCACGTCGTCGAGATCGTCCGGGGACATCTCGACCGGATCGATGGTCTTGGCGTGAGCGACGGGAACACGCTGGCGCACCTCGAACAGCAGCACGCCCGCCAGGAGCACGGTCAGGCCCGCGGCGCCGCCGAGCGAGCGCGGGATCTCCACGCGCACCGCCTGGCCGGGGCGCGCGCCCGACGAGGCGGCGATGCCGTCGTCGATGGCGGCGTCCATGAAGGGGGTGCGGTCGCCGCGATCGGCGAAGGCGAGCGCGTTGGCGAGCCGATCGTGCAGAGCGTGGAACCGATCGAGCGCGCGCGCGCCCGCGCGGTGGGGCAGCCGCCACGCCCATGCGACGACCGCCGCCAGCGCCACGCCGAAGCCCGCCAGCGCGAGCATCACGCGCGCGGGACGCTCGGCCACGACGCCCACCTTGCGCAGCGCCACGTCGACGACCGCGACCACCAGGGCGGCGCAGAGCGCCTTCGCACCTACATTCAGCGCGCGACCGAGCCGGATCCGCCGCTCCGCCTCGCGCGCGAGCCGACGAATCCGCTCGATGCCTTGCTGCTGGCTAGTCATTCACGGGTGTGACGTGGGACACGGTGCCGAAGTTCCATCGAGCCCGGGGCCTGCCCACCTCGAAGAGTCTAGCAAAAGGGGGCCCCGACGCGCCCGGGCCACGAGGATGGCTACGCGCGCCGTGGTGGCTGCATTCCCCGAGGCGCGCCCCCCGCGCGCCCGGCAGCCCCCGTGCCTTGACATCGCCGCCCCACCGCACGAGGTTCCGCCGGCAATCGCCGTGGCGCCCGCCCGCTTTCTCGTCGTCGACGATGAACCGTTGATGGCCCATTGCGTCGCGCGCGTGCTGCGGTCGTTCGGCGCGGTCGAGCTCGCAGCGACGCGCGCGGGCGCCTGCCGGCTCCTCCAGTCGCGAGCGGACTGGGCGGGCTTCGTCATCGACCTGCGCCTGCCGGACGGATCGGGGCTCGACGTGCTGACGGAGGCGCGCGAACGGCGAGTGCTCTCGCCGGCCATCCTGCTCAGCGGCGCGATCGAGCCGGAGGCGATCAACGAGGCCTTCGCGCTCGACGCCAGGTGCCTCTGCAAGCCGGCGCCCAACGAGTACCTGCGGCAGTTCGCGCGCGAGGCGCTGGTGACCGGAAGCGACATCCCCGAGCGCATCTCGAAGGCCGTGAGCGAGCTCGCCCACAGGCACTCGCTCACGCCGGCGCAGACCGAGATCCTGCTGTTCGCGGTGCGGGGCATCGATCGCTCGACCATCGTGGCCGCGCGGCACGTGTCCGAGAACACGCACAAGACGCAGGTCCGCAGCATCCTCCGCAAGACGCGCACGCTGTCGCTCGGCGAGCTGCGCGATCGCGTCCTGCGGTCCGTCGCGGGCGCGGAGCGCGCCGGCGCGGCGTAGCGGACGCGCCATCACCCCACAGGGGTGATTGTTCGTCGCGGCTGACGGGCCCATCTTCTCGTCGCGCGGGGGGGAAGCGACGCGAGCACCCGCCATGGCCCAACCGTACTTCGACGCGATTCACCCGACCCGTCGCGCGGGCGTGCGCCGGATCGAACCGTCCGAGAGCGTGCCGGCGTCGCGGCGCTTGTGGGCGCTCGACTGGCGGCTCGAGCTGCCGTGGGACCTCGGCGCGGGGTGGGCCGAGCACGCCTCGATGGAGGAGGTGCTGGCGTTCGTGCAGCAGCACTACGCCGCCGTGTTCGGTGCGAGCGAGGTGGCGGGGCGCTTCCTGCCGAGCCCCATGACGGAGGCGAAGCGGCGGTTCTTCGCCGAGATGGACTTCTTCGCGTTCCGCGTCGAGGACCAGACGGCGGGCGTGTTCATGGCGCACCCGTCGGACTGGTCGACGTACTACCTGCGCTCGACGGCGATCCTGCCGCAGTACCGCGAGCGACGGCTGGTGACGCGCTTCTTCGAGAAGCTCGTGGAGCCGCTGCGGGCCGCCGGGGTCGAACGCATCGAGACGGAGACCTCGCCGGCCAACACGCCCATCGTCCGGATGCTGAGCGGCCAGGGGTACATGGTCACCGGCTCGTGCAGCTCGGAGCGGTGGGGGCAGCTGCTCCGCTACACGAAGTTCCTCAACGACGACGCGCAGGCGGTGTTCATGCGCCAGTACACCGCGATGACGTTCAACAAGCGACGCGATTCCGACGACACCGAAACCCAAAGGAG
>Ga0080006_1142485_pt1 | contig 56033 bp, 39 predicted proteins | sample RS3BMetagenome_FD_69209 | JGI IMG/M metagenome (GOLD analysis project Ga0080006, IMG submission 69209) | Ferric oxide microbial mat and aquatic microbial communities from Rainbow Spring, Yellowstone National Park, USA - RS3B (SPADES... ...
CACCGCCCCCGCCGAAAGCCCCTGGGGGCGTTCGACCTGGTTTTGACCGGGCCCCCCCCCCCCGGGGGGGGGGGGCCGTCCCCCGCCCCTCCGCGGCGCGGCGGCGGATCCCCCCCCAGGTACCCGGCCGCCGCGCCGTCCGCCTCTCCTGCGCCCGGCGGGCCCGGCCTCCCAACCGGGCGCACGGCGCCAGCGCGCCGATCGCGGCGACACGGACCTCGGCGCGGCCCGGAGAGTGCCGGCGCCCGCCCCGCGCCTGTCTGCGCCCGTAACGCAGCGCGACGTCATCGAGGAGCGCCCCTCCTCCACCTCAGACCTTGCACCCGTCGTCCGAGCAGACATCGCCCGCGGCGGCGCCATCCACCGCCTGGAGGGGATGGGCGGCCGGCCACGCCTGCCGCAGGGCGCGCAGCAGCACGTCGGCCGGTTGCGCCCCCGAGACGCCGAACGCCCGGTCGATGACGAAGAAGGGCACGCCCTGCGCGCCGAGGGCGGCGGCATCCTCCTCGTCCGCCCGCACCTCACCCGCGTACGCGCCCGATTCGAGGACAACGCGCGCCTCCTCGGCGTCGATGCCGGCCTCCGCCGCCAGGCGGACCAAGGCTTCGGGCTCGCCGATCGGCTCGCCTTCGGTGAAATAGGCCCGGAACAACCGCTCTTTGAGCGCTCCCTGCACGCCGCGCCTCGCCGCCAGATGCAGCAGCCGGTGCGCGTCGAACGTGTTCCCGGGGCGCGCGACCCCGAGCCGGTACTCCAGTCCCTCCGCGGCGGCGAGGCCCGTCACCCGGTCGTTGGCGGCGCGGGCCTGGGCCACGGTCATGCCGTATTTGGCCGACAGCATCTGCTCCAGGCTCTCCTGCCGGTGCGCCGGGGCGTCGGGATCGAGTTCGAAACTGCGCCAGACCACCTCGACCTCCGGGCCCTGGGGGAAGCGGGCGAGCGCGGCCTCGAAACGCCGCTTGCCGATGTAGCACCAGGGGCAGATCACGTCGGACCAGATCTCCACCTTCACCGAACCCCCGCCCTTCAGGCGACGCTCGCGCGACCGGTACGATCTTATCAGGACCGCGGGGTCCCGCATCCAGGCACGAGGGCAGTCCCCGGACCGGGGGCCTACTCCCCGTGAGTGGGGCGCCGCGGGACGGGCCGAGGTCCGGCCGGCCGGGCCTGGGCCCCTCGCCGGGGCCCGATCTCGGCCCAGGGGTTGACCGATCCTCCGTGTCGCGGGGCACCCCGTCGACCAGCCGGAAGAGCCGGTCGTCGCGGTGCCCCGCCGTGCCCCCGGAGGCCGTGGGCGGCCGGGCGCGTGCACCGCGCCGCCGGCCCCACGTCGCGCACGCACCGGCAGGTACACCGCCGCCAGGCCCGGAATTCTGCCCGCCCATCTCCAACGCGCACAGAATGGATCGGCCCGCGACGGGGCGGCCGGTCCGGGGGAGGACGGTATGCACGTCGCCGTGACGGGCGCCGCCGGCGGCATCGGCCGCTGGGTGGTGCGGGAACTCCGCGCTGCGGGCCACAGCGTGGCAGCCATCGACCAGAGGGTCTCCGACCAGGTGGAGGATCTGACCGTCCTCGACCTCGCGCAGGCGGAGGCGGCGATCGACGCCCTTCGGGGTGCGGAAGCGGTGGTCCACCTGGCTGCGGTCCCGGGACCGCGGATGCCCCCATGGAGCACCTTCGACCCCAACATGGCCACCACGTACCACGTGCTCGAAGCCGTGCGCGAGCACCGCATCCCCCGGGTGGTGATGGCCTCCAGCATCTGGGCCTACGGGTACAACCCGCCGGCGGAGGACCGCATTCCGCCCCGCGCGCCTCTGGTGGAGGACATGGGCGTGCCCACGACCAACTGCTACGGCCTCAGTAAACGCCTGCTGGAGCAACTGGGCCGGGAGTACGCCGCAGTGACCGGCTGCCAGGTGGTGTGTATGCGCTACCCCTGGGTCGCGCAGCCGCAACAGCTGGGCCCCGTCCGGGACGACGGCGAACTGTGGCAGCGGGCCGAGTTCTGGTCGTACGTGGAGGTGCGGGACGTCGCCCTGGCCTGCCGCCTGGCGGTGGAGCGCGGGGACCTCGGCTTCGCCGTGCTCAACATCGGCGCCGCGGACACCCGGAGCGCGACCCCGTCGGAGGAACTCGCGGCCCGCCACCTGCCGCAGACCGAACTGGTCCGGCCGGTACCGGGGCATCAAGCCCTCTACAGCATCGAGCGCGCCCGGACCCTGCTGGGATATGAACCACGACACAGTTGGCGCACGCGGTAACCGGAGGCGGCGCAGCGGGCGGGCGGACCCTCCCCCGCCGGCTGGCGGGACACGGGGCTCGGTACCGTACCGACAAGGCGCGGGCCCTCCCGGGGCGCGCACGGCGGTCGTCGCGGCGGGAGGGCCCGGGTCCGTGCGGAAGATCGGGACCGGCCGGTGCGAGCCGCACGTCCGGCACCAGCAGTGCACCGGCCGGTTCGCCGGCCGGCGGTCCGCAGCCCCCGCGCATCCCCCTCGAAGGCCGCGCCGTCGACGGTCCGCCACACGGTGCGTGTAGGCAATGCCTTTCAGCGCCGCGCCAGGGGTCGCAAGCCCGCCGAGGCGACGCTTCCGCCGACACCCCCAGTGCGCAGGGGGTTTCCTGAACGACGCGAAAGCCTCGTGCCCCTGGGAGGGTGCCGCGAGAGTCCGGTTCCGCCGGTGGAGAGGGCGGGCGACACCAGGCGGCACCCCGCATCATGTCGCTGCCGGGGTCCGGCGACACTTCCGGTCAGGAAGGGGGCGCCCAGTGCTCACGAAGCTGACCATCCGTGGCTTCAAACGCTTTGGCTCCGCCGAGGTGGAGTTGGCCAATCCGGTCGTCTTCATCGGGCCGAACAACTCTGGCAAGAACCTCCGCCCTACAGGCCGTCGCGCTGTGGGATGTCGGGGTGCGACGCTGGACCGAGAGACGGGCGGGCGTTGCGACGCCGAGCCAAAGACCTGGGGTGACGATCAACCGTCGCGATCTGGTCGCCGTTCCGTCATCGCCTTCGTCGGCACACCACATCGGATCGACGACCGCGGGAGTCAGGTCGTCAAGGCGCTGAAGCAGATCGGATTCGAGCGGCGCGCAGTCGTTACGCCGCAGTCACTCCTCAGCACCCCCGGGACTGGGACTGCTGAGGAGTGACCAATCGCCGGCGCCTGCGAGCGAGCGACGGCGGCGCAGTCCGGACACGCCCCCGCAAGCCCGGCGTGCTGAACGCGCGCTAACTGTGGATGTATGCCGGAAAAGCGGGTCTGGACCGCAGGGTCGGCGGCGGATAACGTAACGCGGGTTATGCCGCGATTCGGCCGCATTCGGGCGCCCCGCTGGCCCGGCGCGAGAAGGAGGAACGGCGTGCTCCGGACCCTGCGGGTCTGGGGGCGCGTGTGCACGGATGCCCGCCGGCGTGTTCCGCGTGGGGATCGCCCTGCTGGTGAGTCAGTTTGCCTTTTACGCAGTCGCCTACTGGTTCCTGGGCACGCATATCGGCCTCTACCGCTACATGCTCTTCGCGGCGCCGCTGCTCGCCCTCGGGTCGTGGGGGCCCTTCTGGGCCCTCCGCTTCGCGCAGACGCACGGGTGGAGCCTGTGGCCGGTGCAACTGGCCCAGTTCGGCTTCTCCGTCCTGGCGGCCGCCCTCGGCCTGATCGTCATCCGCGGGCAGATGCCCGACTGGCGGATGGGCCTGGGCCTGTTGCTGGTCGCGGCGGGCGTCGCGGTGACCGCGCTGCCGCGCTAGGTGGCCGAGGCAAGAGTCCTCTGTGGCGAGGCCATAGTTGACCACTTCCGTGACCCCAGTCCCGCCGACGCCGGGGGCAGCGCGCTACCCCGCGCCGCCAGCCCCCACCCGGCGCTGCCGATGGCGCTGCCGGCCGTGCGCGATGGGCATCGAGGTTCAAGGTCCGGGCTGCGCGGAACCGCCACGTACTCGTCTCGCACCGTCTGGGGTCGGCGCGGCTCTGCGACCGCGTCCTGGTGCTGGACGGCGGGCGGTTGGTCGAACAGGGGACGCACCAGGAACTGTGGGCGCGCGGAGTGCCCTCCGCGCGCCTGTGGGCGCTGCAAAGCCAGTGGTACCTATAGGGGGCGTGCCGACCGGCGCGGCCCGGCCGGCTTGCTCTGCCCCCTGCGCACGGCCGCGGCCGGCTGGGGGTCCCGGCGGCTCGCCGGACCGTCCGGCGCCGGACCGTGCGGCCGGGCCCCGTTCACCGCCCCGGCTCCCCCATCGCCACCAGGGCGCCGGCGCAACGCGCGCAGAGGCCGGTCTCGGGGGCGGCCGCCGGGCGGTGCCGCCAGCAGCGGGGGCAGCGCGGGGCAGCGGCGGGCGCCACGGCGACGGCCGCGGCCCCCGCTGCCAGACGCACATCCGCCACCAGCAACAGGTCCGCCAGTTCCTCGGCCAGCGGGTGGAGGAGCCGCAGATCCGCCTCCGACGTCGTGGCCGAGACGCTCGCCTCCGCCGCCTTGCCGATCCGGCCGGCGGCGATCTCCGCCTCGGCCGCGCGGGCCACGGCCTCGCGGAGCCGCAGCACCGCGGCCCAGCGGTCCTCGGCTTCCGCCCCCCACCCGGAAGCCGCGGGCGGCTCCGCCCATAGCAGCAGGTGCACCGAATCCGGGTCGCCCTCGCGCTTGGGCAGGTGCGCCCACGCCTCGTCCGCCGTGTGCGGCAGGATGGGGGCGATCACCATCAGGAGCCCGCGCGCCGCCTCATACATCGCCGCCTGTGTCGCCCGCCGCTCGGGGGCGTCCGGGGCCGAGCAGTACAGCCGGTCCTTGGCCACGTCCAGGTAGAAGTTGGAGAGGTCCTGGACGCAGAAGTCGTTCACGAGGTGGTACACGGAGTTGAAGCGATACTCCGCGTAGGCCTCCCGCGCGCGCCCCATCATCGTCCTCAGCCGCTGCACGATCCACGCGTCCCGTTCAGGTAAGTGCGAGGGGCCGACGTCCCGCGGCGTGAACCCGCCCAGGTTCCCCAAAAGGAACCGCACGGTGTTTCGGAGTTTCCGATAGACCTCGCCGACCTGCCCCATGATCCCCTGGCTCACGCGCACGTCCGCGGTGTAGTCCACCGAGGCCACCCACAGCCGCAGGATGTCCACGCCCCACCGCTGCAGGAGCTCCGACGGTTCGATCACGTTGCCGAGCGACTTGTGCATGGCCCGCCCCTGCCCGTCGAGCACCCAGCCGTGGCAGACGACGCCCCGGTACGGGGCCCGCCCCGTGGTGGCGACCGACGTCAGGAGCGAGGATTGGAACCACCCGCGGAACTGGTCCGGACCCTCCAGGTAGAGGTCCGCCGGCCAGGCGAGCGCGGGGTCGGTCGCCAGCACGGCCGCATGGGTGGTGCCGCTGTCGAACCAGACGTCGAGGATGTCGTCGTCCTGGCGCACGTTGCGCCCCCCGCAGCCGGGGCAGGCCGCCGCCGGCGGCAGGAAGGCCTCGGCCGGCCGCTCCCACCAGGCGTCGGCGCCCTCCTGCCGCACGATCGCCGCGATGTGGGCGAACACCTCCGGCTGCATCAGCGCCTGCCCGCAGTCGGCGCAGTGCAGGACCGGGATCGGCACGCCCCAGGCCCGCTGCCGCGACAGGCACCAGTCGCCGCGCCCGCGCAGCATGTCGACCATGCGCTGCTGCCCCCAGGCCGGGTGCCAGGCCACCTGGCGCGCGGCCGCCACCGCCTGGTCGCGGAAGGCGTCGACGTCGCAGAACCACTGCTCGGTGGCCCGCCAGAGCACCGGCTTCTTGCACCGCCAGCAGTGCGCGTACTCGTGGTGGATGGTCTGCGCCGCCCACAGCGCCCCCCGCTCACGCAGGATCTCGATGATCCGCTCGTCGGCCTCGGCGTAGAACAGGCCGGCCACCGGCCCCCCTTCGGGGCCGAAGCGCCCGCGCGCGTCCAGCGGCTGGAGCACGGGCAGACCGTACCGCCGGCCGGTGTCGAAGTCCTCGCGGCCGTGGCCCGGGGCGGTGTGCACGAGCCCGGTGCCCTCGTCGGCGGCGACGTAGTCCGCGGTGACGATGGGGCTCTCGCGTCCGAGGAAGGGGTGGGCGCAGACGACGCCGTCGAGGTCGGTCCCGCGCACGCGCGCGAGGACGGCGGGTTCGGCGACGCCGTCGGCGGAGGCAGAGGCCAGAATGGCCGCGACACGTGTCGCGGCACACAAGACGTTCCCGCGCGCGGTGGCCACCACCGCGTATTCGAGGTCCGGGTGCACGGCGATCGCCACGTTCGCCGGCAGCGTCCACGGCGTGGTGGTCCAGATCGCGGCGGAGGTGCCCGCGGGGAGGCGGCCCCTGCCGTCCTTCACCGGAAAGAGGACCGTGATCGCCCGGGATTCGTGGTCCTGGAACTCGACCTCCGCCTCGGCGAGCGCGGTCGTGCAGTCGGTACACCACTGGACGGGGCGGAGGCCCCGGTACACCAGGCCCTTGGCGGCCATCCGGCCGAAGACGGCGATCTCCTCCGCCTCGTACGCCGGGTCGAGGGTGACGTAGGGATGCTCCCAGTCGGCGAGGATGCCGAGGCGCGCGAACTGCGCGGTCATCGCGTCCAGAAAGGAGAGGGCGAACTCGCGGCAGCGGCGGCGCAGTTCCAGCGCGTTGGTCTTGCTCCGGTCGAGTTTGTACTTCTTGAGCGCCTGCAGTTCCACGGGCAGGCCGTGGCTGTCCCAACCCGGGACGTTGGGGGCGTCCTCCCCGATCATGGTGTGGAAGCGCACGACGAAGTCCTTGAGGGACTTGTTGAGGGCGGTGCCCATGTGGATGTTGCCGTTCACGTACGGCGGGCCGTCGTGGAAGATGAACTTGGGGGCGCCGCGACGGGCATCCCGGATGCGGGCGTAGAGGCCGGATTCCGCCCACGCCTGCTGCATCTCGGGCTCGCGGCGCGGGAGGTCCGCCTTCATTGGGAAGGCGGTCGTAGGCAGGGTCAGGGTGGCGCGGTAATCCGCGCTACCCTGACCCTCTGGTCCCCTCTCGGGCTCCTGAGAGGGGGCGGGCGGCTTCGGCACGGGGAACTCCCCTTTCCGGTGCTGATCGGCCCCTGGGAGGGTGCTGCAAAAGAGGACTTTTGCAGCACCCTCAGGTCGCGGTCGCTTGCCCCTCAAGGCTCCGGTCGCTTGCCCCTCAGGCCCCGGGCGCTTGCCCCTCAAAGGCCCCGGTCGCTTGCCCCTCAGGCCCCGGTCGCTTGCCCCTCAAGGCCCCGGGCGCTTGCGGCCGGCGCTCGAACCGGCTGTTGCATCGCTGTCCCGGGTGACCGCTGCAAAAGTCCTCTCTTGCCCGGACACTGCCTCCAGGCCGCCAGGGCCTTCGGCTTCTTCCCTCCTGGCGCCTGGGCCCCAGGTCGCTCCAGGCGCTTTGCGCCCTTCGCCCCCGGCATCCAGCCCCCAAGGGCCTTCGGCTCCGGTCCGGAGGGCGAATCGACTCTTGCATCGCCGTCCTTGGCCCACTTAACGCCAAAACGCCCCGCCGCCGCCAAAGGGCGGAGGGACGCTCCGCGGTACCACCTTTTCCGTGCGCCCACCCGGGCGCGCGGAGTCTCTGCCCCGCTAACGCCGGGGGACGGCGGGCCCGCTCGGGCACCCGCTCGGCAGGGGGTGATGCGCCGCCGCGCGCCTCGGGCGGATGCGGGTGCGGCGCGATCGGCCGCGGTCCCGGCATCCGCCACCGCCGCCGGGCTCGCAGCGGGAGCCCCGGCTCTCTGTGGCTGCGCCTGCGGGGCGCGTGTCCCCGTTGCTGTAGAGGGTAACAGGACGTGGGGCGCGGGCGCAAGCCGTGGGGGGCACGGGCCGCGAAGCGGGCGGTGCCCCCCACGGCTACGGCGGTCTCCGGCGGCGCGGTAGAAGGTCGCCATCACCGGCCCAAAGGCGTTGCCGCTGAACCCCTCGAGCCCCCCCCTGGCGCCAACGGCCGCCGTTGGCGGCGGCCGCTTGGCAACGCCAAACTAAGCGGACGTGGGCTTGGGCAGAGACCACCAACGGCGCGCCCCCCGGTCCCGTGCCCGGTCAGGCCTCCCGCCAGACCGGCAGCCGGCCGAGGGCCAGGACGCCGTCGACCCCGTCGCCTTCCACCATCGCGGCGGCCCGAGCGCGGACGCGGGCGCCGCAGCGCGCCATCAGCGATTCCAGCGCGCGCAGGGTGCCGCCGGTGGAGACCACGTCGTCCACCAGGACCACGTCCCTCCCCGTCAGCCAGGCGGCGTCGCCGCCGGAGACCACCAGCCGCTGTGTGCCGGGGGTCGTGATCGACTCGACCGGCACCTCGACGCCGTCCTGCATGTACGTCTTGAGGCTCTTGCGGCAGATGACGCAGCGCCGGTGGCCCAGGCCCGAGGCGAGGGCGTGCACCAGGGGCACCGCCTTCGCCTCGGGTCCGACCAGGACGGCGTCGGACGCGGCCGCCCCCAGGTGGTCGCGCAGCCGTGCCGCGAGATCGGCCGCACAGGCCTCCACGAGTTCCACGTCCCCGAGCATGACGAAGGCGGCGATGCGCAGGCCGGGCGCGACTTCGATCACCGGGAGGGAGCGACGCAGCCCCGCGACCTGGATCTCGTACCGTTGGGCGGTGTCCACTCGCTGATCGCTCCTTGGCGGCCCATGCGGACCCGCGGGGCCGGCCGGCTGTTAGAGTGCGCCGCAGGGGCTGTGCCCACCTTCTCCCGGAGTGTCGGGGGGACCGCCCTTCGGGGGGCTCCAGCGCCGCCGGACCATCGCCCGCGCGCCGGCCAAGGCCATGGGCGGGGCGTCTGGCCGCCGAGAGCCCCGGGCTGGGCCAGGGCAGCACCCTCCGCCGCGCCCCCCGGCCGCGCCCTGACCCGCCCGGGCGGTCCATCCGCCATCCGGCCGATGCGCGTCGCCGTGCCTATTTCCCAGGGAATAGCCCTGCGTTGCCGAACGGTGCGCCGGCAGGTGGGCGCCGCGCTCGGGCGTCCCTACTCCGGCCGCTCCCCGGCGGGGGAGGGACAAGGGCGCGTCCCGACCCCCGCCGCGTCAAAGACCGGTGCGAATGATCGATACAAGCACCGGCCGCCGGGTGCGCGAGGGTCCCGGGGTGCCGGCCGGCGCCCCGCCGGGGGGTGGCCGCCCCCAGGGAGGCGGGCCGCGCCGGGGTGCCTTCCCGCACCGCAGGACGCGCGTTCCAAGTTGCCCGGCATCGTGTATGCTCGGAATCGGGCAGGCCCGCTCGGTGGTCCGTCCGGCGCGTCGGCCGCCCACGAAGGGGATGCATCGACGCGGACAGCGCACCGGTCTCCCGCCGGGGGTCCGCCCGCCGTGGATCCGTCCAATCCCTGTCCCGCGGGGGTGCGGGCGACGGCTTCGGCCGCCGCGCCGCGGTGGCCGCCGTCTGGGCCATCGTCTGCCTCTGCGTCCTGGCGGCCCGGCTCTTCGACGTCCAGGTGGTGCAGCGCGCGCGGCTGAGCGCGGCGGCGCTGAAGGAGCACCTGAGCGCCGTGCCGCTGACGGCGGCACGGGGCCAGATCACCGACCGCAACGGCCAGGTGTTGGCCGTCTCTGTGCCGACGGCGTCGGTCACCGCGGACCCGAAGCTGGCCGTCCACCATCGGACGGCCGAGGCGGCGGCCCTGGCCCCCATCCTGGGGCAGCCGGCGGCACAGATATTGAAAGCCCTGCGCGGCCCCGGGCAGTACGCGGTCCTCGCGCCCCAGGTCTCCACCGCCCAGGCCGCCGCCGTCTCCGCGCTCCAGGCCAAGGGGCAACTCCCCGGGATCTATACCCACAGCACCACGGTGCGGCGCTACCCGGACGGATTCTTCATGGGCCACATCCTCGGATTCATGAATGCCTCAGGCGGGGTTTCCGGGGTCGAGGCGAGCTATCAGAACGCCCTCGCCGGCAAGAACGGCTACATCCTCGCCCAGACGGATCCCTTCGGCCAGGTCATCCCCGGGACGGTGGTGCGCACCGTCCCCGCGCAGCAGGGCTTGACGCTGCGTCTGACGATCGACGCCGCGCTGCAGGCGGAATTACAGCAGCAGATCGAGACGGCCATCGCCACGACGCGGGCCAGCCGCGCCTTCGGCATCGTGCTGCAGCCCTCGACGGGTTCCATCCTGGCCGCGTCGTCCTGGCCGACCTATGACCCCAACGCCTACTGGAACGCCCCGACGACATGGAACAACACCGTCCAGGGGTTCGATCTGCCGCCGGGGTCGGTGTTCAAGCCCCTCACGGCCAGCGCAGCCCTGCAGACCGGCATCGTGAGCCCGAGCACGCCGTTCTTCGACCCCGGGGTCCTGAACGTCGGCGGCGCGGCGATCCACAACTTCCAGACGCTGGAGCGGCATACGACCTTCGCCCGGGCCTTCGACGAGTCCGCCAACGTGATCTTCGGCGGGGTCGGCATCCAACTCGGCGCGTCGCGCTTCTACCAGTTCCTCCAGGCCTTCGGGCTCCTGGGCCTGCCGGGGGCCGACCTGCCGGGCCAGCAGGCCGATATCATGGTACCACAGGCGCAGGCCACCCCTTTGGCCGTGGCGGAGGAGTCGTTCGGGGAGACCCTCTCGGTCACACCGTTGTCCCTGATCACCGCGCTCAACGTCGTCGCCGACGGCGGGCTCCTGATCCGTCCGCACGTGGGCCTGGCCCTGGTGAGCAGCAGCGGGAAGGTGGTCAAGCAGATCAGTCCCGTGGTCGTCCGCCGCGTCATCTCGCCGGGGGTCGCGGCCACCGTGCGCCAGATGATGGTCGGGGTCGTCAACAACGGGACGGGGCAGCGGGGATTCATCCCCTGCTACGACGTCGGCGGCAAGACCGGCACCGCCAACATCTACAGTGCGGGCGGGATCACCAACAACTTCATCGCCTCTTTCGTCGAGATGGCGCCCGCGGCCGATCCGGCCGCCATCGTCCTGGTCATGCTCTACCACCCGCAGGGCGCGTTCAACGAGGGCGGCGAGGTGGCGGCGCCCGTCGCCCAGGCCGTTCTCAGCGACGCCCTGCACGTGCTCGGGGTCGCGCCCCACTGCACCGCGAACAACCTGCTGCCGCCTCTGCCCGGGACCCCGGGGACGACGTCGCTGGTGCTCGACATGGTCGCCATGCCTGCGGTCACCAACCTCCCGGTGGCCTCCGCCGTGGCCAAGGTGCGGGCCGAGGGCATCTACCTGCAGGTGAGTGGGAAGGGGACACGCATCCTGCGCCAGGATCCCCCGCCCGGGGCCATGGTGCAGAAATGGACGACGGTCGACGGGTACACCACCCCCAACACCCCGGCCCCGGCCGTCTTCGTGGCCGTGCCCGACGTGCTCGGGCAGACGATCCAGCAGTCGGCGGCCACGATGGCGGACGCCGGGTTCGCCATGGAGGTGAGCGGCGTCGGCAACGCCGTCACCCAGGACCCGCCCGCGGGAACGCGCGCCGACCCAGGCAGCGCGGTGCACGTGGACTTCCATCCCGCCGCCGCGGGGCCGTGACGGGTCGGACGCAGGGAGGCACCGCGCCGGCGGCGGGCCGGGGCGCCGGAGACACCGGGGGGGGCCGCCGGCGCATCCGGCCGCGACGGCCGGCGGCCCGCGTGCCTCCCCCAGGCGCCACCGGCTCGGCCCGCGGCTGAACCGTGACCCGATGTCCCGGGTTCCCCCGCCCGGCGCCCTCGGACGGCCGGGGTCCTGTTCCGGACTCCACGAGTACTCCTCCAGAAAGGAGAGCGCCCGTGCCTCGTCACCTCAAGCGCCGCCCCGAGACCAATGGGAGCCGTGGACCGGTCCGTGCGAAACGCGGCAGGCGCCTCCGCTGGGGCCGACTTGCGCTGGCCGGGGCCGGCCTGCTCGCCGTCATCGCCTGCGCCGTCGTCGCGGACCTGGTCGTCCGCGCTGTCGCCACCCTACCGAGCATCGCCAACCCCGCGCATACCCTGGGCCAGACCTCGGTGATCTACGACGCCAACGGCCAGGCCGTGGCGACGGTACCCAGCGTCGTGAACCGGACGCCCATCCCCCTGTCCCAGGTGCCGCCGATGCTGCAGCACGCCTTCATCGCCGTGGAGGACCGCTACTACTATCAGGACCGCGGCATCAGCATCCGGGGCATCCTGCGGGCAGCCGTGGCCGACATCCGCGGTGGGCCGCTGCAGGGCGGCAGCACCATCACCCAGCAGTTGGCGAAGATCCTCTACCTGACCCCGCAGGACACCCTCACGCGCAAGATCAAGGAAGCCATCCTCGCCCTGGAGCTGGTGCGCCACTATACCAAGGCCCAGATCCTCGACATGTACCTGAACGAGATCCCACTCGGGCAGCAGGCCTACGGGGTGCAGGCCGCCGCGCAGACGTACTTCAACAAGCCGCTGGACCAGTTGACGGTCACGCAAATCGCCCTGTTGGCCGGCCTGCCGCAAGCCCCGTACGGCTATGATCCCTTCCTCCACCCCAACGCCGCGAAGGCGCGACGCAACGTGGTGCTGGAACTGATGGCGCAGCAGCACTACATCACCTCGGCGCGGGCGACGGCGGATCAGGCCAAGGCGCTCGAACTGGCGCCGCAGGGCTCCGGCGTCACGGCCAGCGGCGCCAACTACCCCGATCCATGGTTCGTGGATACCGTCATCACGCAGTTGGAGCAGCAGGACCACCTCTCCCCGCAGCAGGTGACCTCCGGCGGGCTCCGCATCTACACCACCCTCAACCCGGCCGTCTACGACGCCGCGCAGGCGGCGGTCACCTCCGAGATGAACAGTGACTTCCCCCTGGTCGTCAACGGCAAAAAGGTGACGGATCCGATGCAGGCCGCCGTGGTGATCATGAACCAGAGCAACGGCGACGTCCTGGCCGTGATCGGCGGCCGGACCCACAGCGGATTCCTGCCGTACGACCGTGCCACGCAGTCCGAGCAGCAGACGGGAAGCTCGATCAAGCCGCTTGTGGACTACATCCCGGCCCTGGAGGCCCACTTGACGATGGGCACCACGGTCAACGACCGGTTGCACTCGTACACCATCGGGCCCGGGCAGCCGGCCTACGTGCCGACCAACTACGACCACCTCTACTACGGGCTGACCACCTTCACCGAGGCGCTGCGCCGTTCGGTCAACGCGGTGGCGGTGCAGGTGCTCAATCGCGTCGGCATCCTGCGCGGGATCGCCACGGCCCAGCGGATGGGACTGGTCGACCTCAATCCGGCGACCAACGACCACCTGGCCGTGGCCCTGGGCGGCACGGTCGGCTGCTGCACCCCGCTGGAGATGGCCGACGCCTACGCCACGATCGCCAACGGGGGCGTGCACGTCACGCCCCGGTTCATCACCAAGGTGCTGGGGCCCGCCGGCCAGGTGCTGGTCAGCAACCCGCCCCACCTCCAGGCCGCCATCGACCCGCGCATCGCCTACGTCATGACCAAGGCGTTGGAGACGGTCGACACCCCCCAGCCCAACCACGGCTGGGACGTCGTCAGCGGGCCGTATGATTCCAACTGGGGAACGGGCTACGACGCCCAGGTGCAGGACAACGTCCCGGGCTGGCCGATGGCGGCCAAGACCGGCACGACCAATGCGAACCGGCAGGCCTGGTACCTGGCGTACACGCCGCTCTACACGGGGGCGGTCTGGGTCGGGCAGGACCAGCCCCAGCCCAACCCCGGACTCTTCGGCGACACCTACGCCGGCCCGATCCTCAAGGCGGCGATGACGGCCGCCCTCCAGGGACACACCCCGATCCACTTCACGCGCCCCCCGGGGGTGGTCGAGGCCCCCATCGACATCATGGCCCCCGCCTGGCACGTGGCGAAGCCCGGACCCCTGACGCCGCCCCAGTACATCCGTAACGAGTGGTTTGTCGCCGGGACGCAGCCGACGCAGACGAGCCCGCTGTGGGTGCAGCGGCAGGTCGATTCGGCCGCGCCGCAGACGCTGTGGGCACCCGGTTGCGCGGGGCAGCCGGTGACCAAGACCTTCCTCGACGTGAACCAGCAGTACGGACCGGCCTGGGCCACCCTGGCGGCCGAGGCGCTCCACACCTCCGACTGGCAGCAGTTCGTCCCGATCAACAATCAGTTGGCGCCGCCGACGCAGATGTGCGCCGGCGCGGCCGTGGGCCCGCCCGCGTCGTCAACGGGAGCGGCGGGCTCAGGTGGCACCAGCGGCACCAGCGGTACGGGCAGCAGCACCACGAGCGGCCCCTGCCAGGCCGACTGGACGATCAGGGTCGTCGGCGGAGACCTGCTCCAGCCGTCGTCGTTCTGCGTGCCGCAGGGTCAGGTGGCACAGCTGACCTTCGCCTCGGCGGACGGTCTGACGCACAGCATCACGATCCAGGGCTACGCCGTCACGGTGCAGGTCCCCTCGACGGGTGGCCGCGTCACCGTCCGCCTGCCCGTCACCGGCCGGACCGCGGCGCTGCTTGTGGACGCCGCCTCCGGCGCCACCATGGGCCGGATGGTTCCCGGAACCTGACGCCGCCCGCCGACATCCGACGCTTGATCGCGTCGGCCGCCGTTCCAGACGCTTCCCGCGGTATCCGAAGGGGTGGGTTCGGGTACCGGCCGGGCCCCGGCGCTCGCCGGAGGCCCCGGCCGGTGCCCCGGCGGGTGAAGGGGTGAGGGGCGGTGGATACCGGATCCGAGGAGGCTTTGAGCTACCTGCGCCCGCGGGCGCTCAAGGCCGGGGCGCTGCTCTGCGCCGGACTCCTGGTGCTCGGGTGGCGCCTCTGGAGCCTCCAGGTGCGCCAGGGCGCCAGCCTCACCGCCCAGGCCGGCAGCGAGGCGCTCCGCACCCTGCCCCTGCCCGCCGTGCGCGGGGAAATCCTCGATCGGAACGGCGTCGTTCTGGCGCGCGACGTCTCCTCGTGGACGGCGACGCTGAGCTATACCGCCAACCCGCCCAGCACCGCCGAGGTGGCCCGGATCGCGGGCATCCTCGGCATCCCGGCCGCCTCCGTGGAGGCGGCCGCCACCCGGCTGCGGACCGGGCAGCCCTTCGTACCCGTGGTCCTGGCGGGCAACCTGACGCCGGTGCAGAGCACGACCCTGTCGCAGGACGCCTGGGAACTGCCGGGGGTGACCCTGGTCGCGGAACCGCAGCGCACCTATCCCGGTCTACCCGGCGATCCGACGCCCGGCACGCACTTGGCAGCCGACATCCTCGGCTTCGTCCGCGCCGGCACCCTCCCGGGCGACGTCGTGGGCGCCAGCGGGATCGAGGGCACCTACAACGCCAAGCAGGTCGCCCCCGGCCTGACGGTCGGCCTCGCCGGGACCGACGGCCAGGAGATCGTCCAGGTGGATCGCCGCTACCGCCCGGTGCGCGTCCTGGCCGTGCGCCCTCCGGTCGCGGGGGACAATGTGGTGCTGACCATCAACGCCAAGCTGCAGGCCGTGCTGCAGCGCGCCCTCTCCCGGCAGCTCGCCGCGCTGCGCACCCGGACGTTCGGCAGCGACGGCGGGCCGTTCCCCCAGGCTTTCGCCGGCGCCGCCGTGGTTATCGACGTCAACAACGGCCAGATCCTGGCCGCCGCCTCCGAGCCGAGCTACGATCCCAACGCCTTCGCCGCGGCGGCCCAGGCCCTCCCGGGCAGCGCGGCGGCCCAGACCTTCTCGCGCCAGTACGCGGCCTGGCTCGCCGAGCCCGGGCGTCCCTTCGTCAACCACACCCTCTCCGATACGGCGCCGCCGGGGTCCACCTTCAAGCCGGTCACCGCCATCGCCGCCCTGGAGGGCGGCGTCATCACGCCCTCCCAACACCTCCCCTGCCCCCCGTCCATCTCCCTCGGCCACGGCTACGTGCTGCACAACTGGATTCCGGTCTGGGACGGCAACCTCGACCTGGCCCAGGCCCTGGCCTTCTCCTGCGACACCTACTTCTACTCCGTCGGCCAGACGACGGGCATCGGCGCGATCGATCGCATCGCCACCGAGTTCGGGCTCGGCCAACCCACCGGCCAGCAGGACATCCTGGGCGAGGAGAACCCGGGCACCCTGTCCTCGCCCGCCACCGCGATGCAACTGGCGCACGCGGCCTGGACGCCGGCCTTCACCATGCAGTCCGCGATCGGCCAGGGCTTCTCCGCCTTCAATCCCCTGGAGATGGCCGACTACACGGCCGCGCTGGCCAACGGCGGCACCCTCTGGCGCCCCTACTTCGTGTCCGAGCTGACCTCGGCGTCGGGGAAGGTGCTGTGGCGCCAGCAGCCGCAGGCGCGCCGCCGCATCGGGCTCTCGCCGACCATCGTGCAGGCCATCCGGGCCGGGATGAGCGCGGTGACCCAGAACCACCCCTCCTGGGCGGTGGACGGCCCGGTGTACACCTTCGGCACGGCCTACTATCCGTTCTACGGCTTCACCAGCGAAACCGCCCAGTACCTCGGCCAGGCGATCACGGTGGCGGGCAAGACCGGCACGGCGCAGCTCGGCAACGGCACCGCCCCGGACGGATGGTTCATCTCCTTCGCCCCGGCCAACAACCCCCAGATCGCCGTGGTGGTGTGGACGGAGCACAGCAACGAGGGGTTCGTCGGCGGCGCCCCCGTCGCGCGGGAGGTCTACAACTACTACTTCGGGCTCGATCGGGCCATGTGGCGGGCCGGCCAGGTGTCGCAGATCATCCCGCCGGCCGAGCAGATGTACTTCGGGCAGCAGAGCCCGGTCCCGCCCTGGTTCGGGCCCTCCCCCACGGCGGCGGCGACTGGTAAGGCGGGCGCCGCCACCGGTGCGGCAACCGCGTCGGGCACCCCCGCGCCTCGTTCCGGCACGGCGGCCGCCGCGGCGGGATCCGGAAGCGGAACCGGCGTCGGCACGGCGGGCACCGCGGCACCCCCGGCGGCAGCGGCCACAGGGGGCGGGGCCACGGCCGCCGTCTCTCCCACCGCGACCGGCGCCGCGGCCCCTGGATCGTCTGCGCCGACCGCATCCCACACCACAGTCGGCGGATGACGCCGCGAACGCCGCGCCGCCACGACTCTCAGACTCGGGTTCCCTCTCCCTCCAGGCCCCCAGGGAGGAGGACAGAGACGCCTACTGTTCCGCTCCGGCCGCGGGGGTTCTTGGCCCCCCGTTCCCGCGCGTGCCCCCACCTGTGGGCGGGGCGTCATGACCCCATGCGGTGCCCGCTTCCGCGGGCTGGCACACATACCCATGATTCCCCCAGGGGCACGGCCGCACCCAGGGTGGGGGTGCGCCGCGTTCTCCGCCGACGGGGGTACCAGCCCCGCTCCCAGTTGTCCGAGACCAGTGCTGGGGTGCTGAGCAGTGACGGACGCGTACCGGCCCGCCGCGCCATCCGCTGCCGGCCGCCGGGTGCCGGGGCGGCGACCGAGCGGCGCGGGGCGCCCGTAGCGACCTGGCCGCAGCCGCTGAGCCGCCTACCCTCCTGGCAAACCACCCCGTCGCGGCGGGCGCTCACTCCATCGCCCGTCGCGCTCCATTGGCCCGGGCCCGACTTTGCCGCGGGCTGGAGTGACCTGGGGGGAGGAAGCCAAAGACCGGGGCGGGGCGGCGAAACTCCCGTTTCGCCGCCCCCTCAGGCGTGCGAAAAGGGTGTGGCCAGGGCGACCGGCTGCTCGGGGACGGGAGCGGCCTCGTGGAAGGGCTGAAGCCCCGGGACGAAGCGCCGGAGGGCCTCCAGGTCCGATGACGGCGCCATGGCGCTGTCATCCGCCCCCCAGGGCTCGAGCCCTTTCCCGGTCACCAGGAGGCAGTCCCCGCACCGCAGGCGCGAGGCGGCCAGGGAGATCGCCTCGCCGCGGTCCGCCACGAATTCCGCGGCCAGACCGCAGTCGCGGGCGGCCTGCAGCATCGGCGCGGCGGCCTCCCCCGGCGGTTCGGACCCCGGCCGGTCCGCGGTGATCACCGCGCCGTCGGCAAACGCCGAGAGAATCGCGCCCATCAGCGGGCGCTTGCCCCGGTCGCGCTCGCCGCGCGGCCCGAGCACGGCGTACACCCTCCCCGTGGTCCCGGCCCGCACCGTGCGCAGGATCTCCTTGAGGGCCGCGGGGTTGTGGGCGTAGTCGACGACCACCGTGATCCCCGCCGGGGTGCGCAGGACAAGGGCCCGGCCCGGCACCGGCTCGGCGGCGCTGAGCCCTTCGAAGACCGCCCGCGGCTTCGCGCCGAGGCCGAGGCCCACGGCCGCCGCGCAGAGGGCGTTGCGCAGGTTGTGGGCCCCGGGCAGCGGGAAATGCAGGAGCCGTTCCCGAGTAGCCGGCAGGCGCAGCCGGATGCGGCCCCCGGTCAGTCCGGCCGGTCCCGCGGGTTCTCCCTGCACGTCCCCACCCAGACCGAAGGTCAGGGTGCGGCAGCCGGCGGCCGCATCCGCGAACGCGGCGTAGTGCGGGTCGTCCCGGGGCAGGACCGCGACGCCCGCCGTCAGTTGGGAGAAGAGTTCCTCCTTCGCCCGGCGGTAGTCGTCGGCACGCTCGTAGTACTCCCCGTGGTCCCGCGAGAATCCCGTCAGCGCCGCCGCGGAGAAGCGGAGGGACGCCACGCGCTTTTGGCTCAACGCCTGGGCGGACACCTCCATCACCACGTGCGTGGCCCCCTCGTCGCGCCAGCGGCGCAGGAGGGGGTAGAGCACCTCGGGCGGCGGCGTGGTGTGGTACGATGGTTCGACGTGGTCCTCGAACCGGAAGCCCAGGGTGCCGACCTGCGCGGGACGGCAGCCGGCCGCCCGCAGGATCTCGGCCACCAGTTGCGCCACGGTCGTCTTCCCATTGGTACCGGTGACGCCGACCATCACCAGGTCCGCGCCGGGATCGCCCCACCAGCCGGAGACGAGGTGCGAGAGCGCCGCGGCGGCATCCGGCACCACGACGTCCGGCAGCCCAGAGGAGACCGCGCGCTCGCCCACTGTGAAGAGGGCGCCCCGCTCGCGCGCCTCTGCGAGGAAGACGTGTCCGTCGGCGTGGCGCCCGGGACGCGCCACGAATACCATGCCCGGTACCAGCCGGTGCGTGTCCTCGGTGACGCCCGACACGTCGGCCCCCCGATACCGCCGGGCTCGCACAGCGGCGAGCGCCTGATCCCATCGCACGACGATCGCCCCCTTCCCGGCCCCCGACGTGGCGGGCCGGCACCCCCGACGCTCGCGCAACCCCCCGCCGATGGGACGGCCTGGGGTCAAACGGGGCACATGGAGCCCGGGGCTCGTCCGACCCGAGACCCGCACGATCCCGGCCCCGCATGGGCGCATCCCGACGGGCGGCACACCAGGCCTATGGTCCACGCGCCCCGCCGATGCGGCCCCCTCAATAGAATTTCGTCAAATCGCCCATGAAAATCTACCCCGTGCCCGTGGGCAAGTCGTGAAGAGAAGATGAGAGCACGATGAGATCGCGCCCCTGCCTCAGATCGCCAGCCCGCGGCGCCGCACGGCCAGCCGGACCTCGACCGTCGTCCCCTCTCCCCGTACGCTGCGGATGTCGATACTGCCCCCGTGCACCTGGGCGATCCCGCGGGCGATCGCCAGTCCCAGGCCGGTGCCGCCCGTGCGCTCCCGCGCCTGGTCGGCCCGGTAGAAGCGTTCAAAGACGTGGGGCAGCGCCCCGGGATCGATACCGACGCCCGTGTCGCTCACCACCAGGCGGACGTGGGACCCGGCCGGCGTCAGCGCGACCGTGATTCGCCCGCCGGCCGGGGTGTACTTGATGGCGTTGTCCAGCAGGATGAAGAGCAGTTGCCGCAACCGGCCGCGGTCACCCAGGACCTCCGGCACGGGCGCGTACTCCTCGGTGATGTGCAGGCCCGGGGCCAGCGTCCGGGCGTCGGCGGCGGCCTGCCTGGACACGTTTACCAGATCCACCGGCGATTCCGCGGCGGGCGGGCCGGAGTCCAGGCGCGTCACGGTCAGCAGGTCGGCCACCAGCCGCGCCAGCCATCGGCTCTCCCGGGCGATGGCCTCCAGCGACTCCGCGAGCACCGTCGGCTCATCGCGGCCCCAACGCAGCACGAGGGCGACGTAGCCCTCGATGATGGCCACGGGCGTCCGCAGTTCGTGCGAGGCGTCGGCGATGAACTCCGTCTGCCGGCGTCGGGCCACCTCGATCCGGGAGAGCATGTCGTTGAACGTCTCCCGGAGTCGGTGCAGCTCGTCCGGGGGACCCTCCACCGGCAGGCGGGCGCTGAGCGCTTCGGGGCCGAGGCGGCGGACCGCCTGCGTGATCTCCTCCACCGGACGCAGGGCGGACCGGCTGATCAGCACGCCCCCGGCGGCGCCGCAGGCCACCGCGCCCAGCCCCACCACCTCCAGAACGACGCGCAGCGTCCGCAGGTAGCCCACGAAGGGTCCCCAGGCCGTCGCCACGGTCAGGTACTTGGTGCCCTGCGGGGACGACAGCGCCACCACCACGTACACCAGACGGCCGGACGGGGCAGCGTACAGGGCGGTGCGGCCCGAGGGTGTGAGCCGCCAGGGCAGCGGCTGGGCACCCGCGGAACGGTTCACCGTGCTCCCGTCCGGACCGGCGATCTGAAAGTACATCCCGGCATCCTGGGGGAACAGGTCGGGATCGGTGAGGCTGCGGACGTCGTGGTGCGCGTCCCCCGGTGCCGTCAGGCGGCTGGCGACGGCCTGCACCTCGGCGTGCAACTCACGCCACGCGGTGTCGCGCAGAGCCTGCTCCACGCCGAAGTAGACCACGATCTCCGCGAGGAGCATGGCGACGACCAGACAGGCCCCGAACCAGCGCGCCAGACGCCAGGTGATGCTGTGGAAGAAGGTCAAGGGGGCACCTTCACTCCTCCTTCAGCACGTAGCCCACACCCCGCACGGTGTGGATCAGCCGCCGCCCGAACGGGGCGTCGGCCTTGGCCCGCACGTAGCCGATGTAGACGTCGACGATGTTCGACCCGCCCAGGTAGTCGTAGCCCCAGACTTCCCGCAGGAGCGCATCGCGCGTGAGTACGATGCCCTGGTGGCGCATCAGGTGGGCCAGCAGGTCGAACTCCGTCTTGGTCAATTCCAAGGGCCGGCCGGCGCGGGTGACCGTCCGCCTGGCCGGATCGAGCCATAGATCGGAGACCACCAGCGCGCCCCGCGCCACCGGGGCGTCCATCCGGCGGAGGCAGGCGCGGAGCCGTGCCAGCAATTCCTCGATGGCGAAGGGCTTGACCAGGTAGTCGTCGGCACCCGCGTCCAGCCCGGACACCCGGTCCGGCACCGCGTCGCGCGCCGTGAGCATGATCACCGGCACCTTCGAGACCGCCCGCAGGCGGCGGCACACCTCCAGCCCGCTGAGGCCCGGCAGCATGACGTCGAGCAGGACGGCATCCCAGGCCTCGGAGAGGGCGTCCCGCAGTCCGGTCTGCCCGTCGCCGGCAATGTGGACGCTGTAGCCTTCGTGCGTCAGTTCGAGTTCCAGGAAGCGCGAGAGCGCGGCGTCGTCCTCGACCACCAGGATCCGTGGAGGCGTCATGCGCCCCATGCCCTCCCGGCAGCGGGGACGGCGGGCGTGGCGCCCGTGGTCCTGACCGGGGGCACGGCGCCCGGGCGCCCCGGCGGCGGCCGGTGCGGGGCGGCCGCTCGGCGGCGCGCATACCCCGCCAACTGCGGGCACACCGCCGGCCGGGGCACGGTCGGGCGGAACGGACGCCGGAAGCCACGGCGGAGACGCGCGCGGCAGCGGCCCGACGGTTTCCTGGATTGCATGTCGCACGCCTCCGCGGGGACGCCTCCACACCGACAGGCCCGCCGTGGCGGGATCCCCCGTCCCGCCCGGGGGATCCCGGGGCCGTGGGGACGGCAGGGCGCCCCCGTGCCCCCCGCCGCTGTCGTCCGGCTGCGGAATGGTTACGCGCGGCTCACGTAGGCGCCGGTGCGGGTATCCACCTTGATACGCTCGCCGCGGTCGATGAAGAGGGGCACCTGCACGGAGGCGCCGGTGTCGATGACGGCGGCCTTGGTCGTGTTGCTGACCGTGTCGCCCTTGACGCCCGGCTCGGCCGAGGTGACGGTCGTCTCGATCGTCGTCGGCAGTTCCACCTCGACGATGGAACCCTTGTACGTCCGCACCAGGATCTGCATGTTCTCCTGCAGGAAGCGGCGCTGGTCGCCGATGACCTCACCGCGCACGGGGAACTGCTCGTAGCTCTCGGTGTCCATGAGGTGGTACTCGCCGTCCGCCTCGTACAGGAACTGCATGTCCTTGCGCTCGACCAGCGCGGCCGGAATCTTCTCGGCTGAACGGAACGTCCGCTCATAGATGGCGCCCGACTGCAGGTTCTTCAGGCGCGCCCGCACAAACGCCGGGCCCTTGCCGGGCTTGACGTGGTTACTCTCCAGGATGAGCGTCGGCGCCCCGTCCAACTCCACCGTCATCCCGTTGCGCCAATCCGTCGTCGATGTCATCTCCGCCATGGTGCGCATCCCCCCCTGCGCACACCCCCCGGTCTAGAACCGGATGGGCGTGCCGCTCAAAATCTCCGCGCCGGCCGGACCAACACGGACCAACTGTTCCAACCGCACCCCGAACCGGCCCGGCAGGTAGATCCCCGGTTCGACCGTGACGACGGCACCCTCCGGCAGCACGGCCTTCGGGTCGGCCAGCGGTGAGAGCCGCGGCGCCTCGTGCACCGCCAGCCCCACACCGTGCCCGGTGCCGTGCCCGAAGTGCGACCCGTGGCCCGCAGCCTCGATCACCGCGCGCACCGCGGCGTCGACCGCCACCCCCGTCGCCCCCGCACACACCGCGGCGATGCCGGCCGACAGGGCATCGGCGACGACGGCGAAGACCTCTCGCGCACCGGCTGGCGGGGCGCCGCCCGGAACGAGCACCGTCCGCGTCATGTCCGAGCAGTAGCCGTCCACCACCGCCCCCACGTCGAGCACCACGACATCCCCGCCGGCCAACGCCACCCGCCCGGGGATGGCGTGGGCCATCGCCCCACGCGGCCCGCCGGCGATGATCGGCGGGAAGGACACCCCGTCCGCCCCAGCCAGCCGCAGGCGGTGCTCGAAGTCCGCGGCCAGATCCGCCTCGACGGCGCCCGTCCGGACCGAGGGCAACCACTCGGCGAACACCTGGTCCACGATGCCGGCGGCGCGCCGGATCGCGGCCAGTTCCGCGGGATCCTTGGCGACGCGCAACCGTTCGACCAGATCGGGTGCGGGCAGCAGGCGCACCCCCTGGAGCCGCCGGCGCCAGGCGCGGTAGGTGGCATAGGTCACCCGCCCCGGCTCGAAGGCCACGGCGCCCACGTGCGCCTCCGCGCAGAGGCGGGCGACGAACTCCACCGCATCGGCCTTCTCCACACGGACCAGCCGCCAGCCTGGGGCCTCCTGCCCGGCCTGTTCCCAGAAGCGGGAGTCGGTCAGGATGGCGGCGTCGGTGGCCGTCACCCAGAGCAGGCCGGCGTCGCCGCGAAACCCGGACAGGTAGCGTAGGTTCTCCGTGGCGCTGACCAGCAGCGCGTCCGCCTTGGGCAGCCGCTCGGCCAACAGGGCGCGCAGGCGCGCCAGCCGTTCGGTCACGCGCCCCCACCGCCGATCTGCGCCGCGAGCCCGCGCAGCGCCAGCAGATAGCCCTGGGCGCCGAAGCCGGAGACGCTGCCCCGGCAGACCGGCGCCACCAACGACCGGTGACGGAAGGACTCCCGCGCCGCCGGCTGCGACAGGTGCACCTCCACCGCCGGCACCCCGAGTTCCCCCACCGCCGCCAGGGCGTCCCGGATGGCGACGCTGGTATGGGTGTATCCCGCGGGGTTGATGACGATACCCTGGTAGCGGCCCTCGGCCCCTTGGATGGCCGTGACGATGTCACCCTCCCCGTTGAACTGCACGCACGTGACGGGGACGCCGATCTCCGCCCCGAGGTGGCGCAGCCGCGCGTCGATCTCCGCCAGGGTCGCGGTCCCGTACACCCCCGGCTCGCGGCGGCCGAGGAGGTTGAGATTCGGTCCGTGGATCACCAGGACGGCGGCCAGTCGCGCCACCTCCGCTCGATGCCCGGCCGCCTCGGGGCGTCTGGCCGGGCTATGCACCGGCCGCGGGATTCGCGAAGCTCACCCCCAGCGCCTCCTCGAACCCCGCCGCCACGGCCGCGACGATCTCGGCCCGGGCCGGCGGCGGGTCGATGAAGTCGCGCAGTCCCGCCCCCTGGCGCGCCAGCAGGCCGGCCGCCTCGGGCGCCAACCCGAGGAGGGAGGCGTGCAGGTCCGGATCGAAGGTCACCGGCAGCGACCCGTGCTGCAGCAGGTATCCCGCCCGGCGGACCTGGGCGCTGCCCGCCAGCTTACGGCCGCCCACCACGATCTCGTGGGCGGCCGGCGCGTCGAAACATGCCCCCGACCGGGCGGCCAGGTGCCGGCCGGGTGCGAGTTCGGCCGGCAGCCCGAGACGGCGGTAGGCCGCCACCAGGGCACGCGCCAGCCAGGCGTACGCCGCCAGCACGCCCGCCGGGGCCCGGTCCAGCGGCAGGGCGACCGAATAGGTCACCTCGTCCGCGCCGTGCAAGACCGCGCGCCCACCCGTCGGCCGCCGCACCACGTCCCAGCCGGCCGCGGCACACGCCGCGGCATCGCAGGCCTCGGACTGCTCCTGGTGCACTCCGATGGACACGGCGGCGGGCGACCACCCGTAGAGGCGCAGGGTCGGGGGCAGCCGGCCCGCGGCGACCGCCTCGGCGATCGCGACGTCGCGTTCCATGTTCTCCCGGCCGCACAGCGGGGGGTCGACGAGCATCTGCCACTCCACCCCGGCATCACCGCCCGTGTTCTTTGCCGCGTCGCGCCGGGCCGGGACGCGTCCGCGCCGCGGCTGGCAGGACCACCGGGCATCCCCGGGGCTGTCCGGCCGGGGCCCGAGACACGCTAGCACCGCGCACGGATGCCCCGCCGTCGCGGCGGGGCGCGCCGCGGGACTGGGAACCGTGGACCGCTTCCTGTGGGGGCCGGGGCGACCCGGCCCCGCGTCTTGCCCGGCTGCCTGTCGCGGGAAGGCACCCGGCGCCGCGGCACCCCGGATGCGCCGCCACCGCCTCAACCGTTGATTGTGACGACCGTCGCCCCGTCGCCACCTTCGCCGGCCGCCCCCAGCCGGAAGCCCGCCACCTGCGGGTGCCCGCGCAGGAACTCGCCCACCGCCTCGCGGAGCGCGCCGGTGCCCTTGCCGTGGATCAGGCGGATCTCGGGCATCCCGGCAAGGACCGCGTCGTCGAGCGCCTTGTCCACGCGCGCCAAGGCGTCGTGGGCATGCAGCCCGCGCAGGTCGCACTCCAGCGGCGCCGCGCGCAGTAGAGACGCCAGGGGCGTGGCCCGGCGGGCGGCCTTGGCGGGCGGCGGCGGGACGCCCGGGGCCAGATCTTCGACCGGCACGTTCAGGCGCAGCACGCCCGCCTGCACCACCGCGTTGCCGTCGGAGGGCGGCGCCACCAGCACGCCCTCGCGACCAAGGCTCCGGATGCGCACCGGTTGGCCGGCGTGGAAACCGCGTCCGACCTCGGCGGGCGTGGGCCGCCGGGTGATGCGCTCCGAGGCCTCCCGCAGCCGCTCCCGCATCGCCGCGCCCTCTTGGAGCGAAGAGTTTGGCGCGGCCTGACGCGCCGCCTGGTCGGCCAGCCGCCGTAATTCGCGCAGCGCCGTGTCGGCCTCGCGCCGTGCCTCGCCGAGGACGGCCGCCGCCTCCTGCCGCGCCCGCTCCAGCTCTTCGGCCCGGCGCGCCTCAACGCCGGCCCGCTCCCCCTCGAGTTCGCGGCGCAGCGCCTCCACCGCGGCCCGGTCGGCGTCCGCCTGCGCCGCCGCCTCGCGCATCCGGCGCTCGTCCGCCGCCATCCCGGCGATCATGCTCTCGACGTGGCGCTCCTCTGGACGCTGCATCTCCCGCGCCCGGGCGACGACGGCCTCCGGCAGACCCAGGCGGGCGGCGATGGCGAAGGCCTGGCTGGGACCGGGGACACCGATCACCAGATGGTAGGTGGGCCGCAGCGTCTCCGGATCGAAGGAGACCGAGCCGTTCTCCGCCCGCGGCGTGCGGTAGGCGAAGGCCTTGAGTTCGCTGTAGTGCGTGGTGACGATCACCCGCGCGCCGACCTGCAGCAGGTGTTCGAGCAGTGCCATCGCCAGCGCCGCGCCCTCGCCGGGGTCTGTACCGGCGCCGAGTTCGTCGAACAGGACCAGTGCCCCCGGCACCACCGTCGAGACCGCCGCGACGACGGCCGTCATGTGCGAGGAGAAGGTGGAGAGGCTCTGCGCCACCCCCTGGTCGTCGCCGGCATCGCCGCAGACCCGCGGGAACACCCCCAGACGGCTGTCGTTACCCACGGGCAGGTGCAGCCCGGACTGCGCCATGGCCGCGAAGAGGCCCGCGATCTTCAGGCTGACCGTCTTGCCGCCGGTGTTCGGCCCCGTGAGGACCAGGGCGTCGAAGTCCACCCCGACGCGGATGTCGACCGGCACCGGCCGCGCGATGAGCGGATGCCGCGCCGCGTGCAGCACCATCGCCGGCGTATCCAGCAGTTCCGGTGCGCGCGCGTCCCAGTCGGTGGCCAGCTTCCCCTTGGCCGTGCAGAAGTCGATGTGCCCGGCCGCGTCCAGGCTCCGCTCCCATTCGAAGGGGTTCCGGCCGCAGAGTTCAGAGAGCGCCGTCAGGATGCGGACGATCTCGTTGCCGACCGCGGACTGGGCCACCCGCAAGCGATTGCCGAGTTCGACGACGGCCATCGGCTCGACGAAGACCGTGGCGCCGCTGGCGGACTGGTCATGGACCAGGCCGGGGACGAGTCCGCGGCTGTCCGCCTTCACCGGCAGCACGAACCGGTCGCGCCGCTGGGTCACGAGCGGCTCCTGCAGCGCCCCCTGCGTGCCGGCGCTGCGCACCAGTTCGTCGAGCTTGTCGCGGATAGCGGATTCCAGGCGCCGGACCTCCTGCCGCCCGGCGGCGAGCGCCGGGCTGGCCCGGTCGAGCACCTCCCCGTCGGGGAGCAGGCACCGCACCACCTCGGCGGCGACCGTCTCGAAGTCGCCCAGGGCCGCCGCCCCATCCGCGAGCAACGGGGCGTCCGCCTCGCGCGCGGCGAAGAAGGCGCGCAGCCGCCCGATGCACCCGGCGGTCTCCCCCACCGCCCAGATGTCGCTCGCGGAGAGCAGCGCCCCGCGCGCGGCCCGTGCGAGCACGGAACGGACGTCGTGCAGTCCGTCCAGGGGCGGTGCGGCGCCGGCGAACAGCAAGGTGCAGGCCTCGGCGGTCTCGTTCAGGTCCGCCTCCACCTGGCGGCGGCGCGCCGACGGGCGGAGGGCCAGGGTGCGCTCCCGCCCCAAGGGCGAGGCGCAGCGATCCGCCAGATGCTGCAGCACGGCGGGGAAGTCGAGGATGGCAAGGGTCCGCTCGTCCGCAACGGGTGGCACCGAAATGGATGCGACGGAGCGGCGGCTCTCCTGCATGCGCCCATCTTACCGGGGCGGCCGGCCAAGTGAAAGACGTGGCGCGCGGATGCGCCGATGGGGGCCGCCACGCGGGCGGCCCCCGGGGATGCAGACGGGGACGGGGCGTTTCAGGCCGCGATCATCGCGGCCCGAGACCAGCGGCTCCGGCCCCTACCCGATCGCGACCATGCGCTCGATCGCCAGGCGCGCCCGGTCGGCGACCTCCTTGCCCACGCGCACCTCGTGGCGCATGTGCAGCAGGGCGTCGCGCATATTCTCCAGGTTGATCTTCTTCATATACATGCACACGGCCCCTTCGCTCACCGGGATGAACTCCTTGTCCGGGTTCTCGCGGCGCATGCGGTGCAGGACCCCGGTCTCGGTCGCGACGACGAAGCGCTTGGCGTCCGAGGTGCGGGCCCGCTGCATCATGCCCTCGGTCGAGAGGACGGTCGTGCGGTCGCGCGAGATGCTGCCGTCCTCCAGGTAGTAGAGCACCGAGGCGGTGCAGCCGCATTCGGGGTGCACCATCAGTTCGGCGTCCGGGACGGCGGCGCGCCGGGCCCCGATGTCGCTCGGCCGGATGCCGGCGTGGACGTGGCACTCACCCATCCAGATGTGCATGTTGCGGCGGCCGGTCGCCTTCTGCACCCAACTCCCGAGGAAGAAGTCGGGGCAGAAGAGGATCTCCTGATCCTCGGGGATGGAGCGGACCACCTTGAGGGCGTTGCCCGAGGTGCAGCAGTAATCGCTCTCCGCCTTCACAAGGGCGCTGGTGTTGACGTAGCTGACGACGACCGCGCCGGGGTAGCGCGCCTTCCAGGCCCGGATCCCCTCGGCGTCGATCGTGTCCGCCAGGCTGCACCCGGCCGTCAGGTCGGGGAGGAGCACCGTCTTGTCCGGCGACAGGATGGACGCGGTCTCCGCCATGAAGTGCACGCCGCAGAACAGGATGACGTCCGCCTCGGTGGCCGCCGCCTGTCGCGACAGCCCGAGCGAGTCGCCGACGTAGTCCGCGATGTCCTGCACGGGGCCGATCTGGTAGTTGTGGGCCAGGATGACGGCGTTGCGCTTCCGCTTGAGTTCGAGGATCTCGGCCACCAAGTCGCGCCGGGCGGCCTCGGCCTGGGGCCCGTCGGTAGGGTCTGCGCGCAACGCCGCCGCTGCGGCGGCGCGCCCCACCTCTACCACCGTAGGGTCTGCGCGCAACGCCGCCGCTGCGGCGGCGCGCCCCACCTCCACCTCTGCCACCGTAGGGTCTGCGCGCAAGGCCGCCGCCGCGGCGACGCGCCCCACCTCTGCTGACACGGGGCACTCCCCCTGTGGTCTCAGCGTGTGAAAGACGGATGGGCGTGCGCCCCATGGCGTACAACCGCTCAGCCGGCGCCGCACTGTCCCGTGCAAGTGCGCCGTTTCACAAGAGTGTACCACCGTGGACCCGGAGGGCAAGACCTTGCGGATATCGGGCATAAACCGACAGGGGCGCCTGGAAGTGCCGCTGGCCGGCCGCACCGGGATCGGAGCCCGGGGGCATGGGACGCGGCCTCGCCTACGGCGAGCCCGTGCCCCGATCCATCTCGATCTCCAGGCTCAGGTCGATTGCCGCCGCGGAATGGGTGAGCATGCCCAGCGACACGGCGTCGACGCCGGTGCCGGCGACCTCCGCTAGGTTCTGCGGCGTGACGCCGCCCGAGGCTTCGGTGCGCGCCCGCCCGGCGACGAGGGCGGCGGCCGCCCGCAGGCCCTCCGGCGTCATGTTGTCGAACAGGATGATGTCGGCACCGGAGGCCAGCGCCTCCCGCACCTCGTCCAGGGTCGTGCACTCGACCTCGACACGCAGACCCTGGGGTCCATGCCGCCGGGCCGCGCCCACGGCTGCGGCGACGCCGCCGGCGGCCCGCACGTGGTTATCCTTGATCAGGATGCCGTCGTCCAGGCCGAAGCGGTGGTTCCGGCCGCCGCCCACCCGCACCGCATAACGCTCAAGCCAGCGCAGCCCGGGGGTCGTCTTGCGGGTGTCCAGGATGTCGACCCGCCCGCCGGCGATGGCCACGCAGCGGGCCGTGACACTGGCGACGCCGCTGCAGCGCTGCACGAAGTTCAGCGCGATGCGCTCGGCGCGCAGCAGCCCCCGCGCCCCCCCCTCGACCTCCGCCAAGCGGGCGGGCGTGGCCCCGACACGGTATCCGTCCGCCACCAACGGGGTGAAGCGGACGTCGGGGTCCACCAGGCCGAAGACCCGCGCCGCGACGGGCAGCCCCGCGATGACGCCGGGCTGCTTGGCCAGCAGCACGGCCCGTGCCCGAAGCGTGGCGGGGATGCATAGCAGACTGGTGATGTCGCCGCTGCCCCCGTCCTCTTCCAGAGCCGCTTCCAGCAGGGCGTCCAGACGCGCGGCCGGCCATCCGTCCGGCCAGCGGCGGGGATCCCCCCCGTACGCCCCCTCGCCCCATGCGTCGCTCACTCCCACACCTCCACCTGCAGCGCTTGTCCCGCACGGGCGACGAAGTGGCAGCGCAGGGCAGACTCCTCGCCGGGGTGGTCCGAGCGGAAGTGCGCCCCCCGGCTCTCCCGCCGCGCCCGTGCCCCGGACGTGATCAGTTCGGCCACGGTGCGCTCGGTGCTCTCCGGCAGCGTGGCCAGATGCGCCTGCAGGCGCTCCAGCGCCGGCCCGTCGCGGACGATGCCCGCTTCAGCGAACATACGGTCCCCGAGCGCCCGGCGCTCCTCGGCCCCCAGGCTGGCCGCCGGCGCCGCCGCGGGCAGGGCGCCCCGCGCCGCGGCCGTATCGGCCGCCGTGGCTGCGGCCCGGTACCCGAAGACCAGGCACTCCAGGAGGGAGTTCGAGGCCAGGCGGTTGGCGCCGTGGACCCCGGTGCAGGACACCTCCCCGCAGGCCAAGAGACCCGGCAGGGACGTACGCGCGTCCAGATCGACCTTTACCCCGCCCATCAGGAAATGCGCCGCAGGGGCGACCGGTATGGGCAGCCGCGACGGGTCGAGCCCCCGCGCGCGCAGGTTGTCGAACAGCCGGCCGAAGTGCGCGAGCGCCGCCGGAGGGACTCGGTCCAGCCGCAGTTCGACGTGATCGGCGCCCGTGGACTCCATCTCCGCGGTCACGGCCCGCGAGACGACGTCGCGCGGCGCCAGTTCCTGGGCCGAATCGTAGCGGGACATGAAGCGATCGCCCGCCGTGTTCCACAGTTCGGCGCCCTCCCCGCGGAGGGCCTCGCTGAGAAGAAAGGCCGGTCGTCCCAGCGCGAACGCGGTGGGGTGGAACTGAACGAACTCCATGTCGGCGACGGCCGCCCCCGCGCGATAGGCGAGCGCGATGCCGTCGCCGGTCGCCGTCGGGGGATTGGTGGTCCGGGAGTAGAGGCCGCACGCCCCGCCGGTGGCGAGGATCGTCGCCCGCGCCCGTACGCGGGCCCAGGCCCCGTCCCGCTGGATCAGCGCCCCACGGCAGCCGCCCTCGTCGGCCAACAGGGCGGCCGCGCGCGCCCCTTCCCAGACGCGCAACCGGGGTGCCGCGGCGACCCACGGCAGCAGGGCCTGGACGACCGCATGCCCGGTGGCGCCGCCGTCGGCGTGCACGATGCGCCGGCGGCCGTGGCCGCCCTCCAGGCCCAGGGCGGGACGCCCCTCCCCGTCCAGGACGAAGGGCACGCCCATGGCGAGCATCTCCTCGACCCGGCCGGGCCCTTCGCGGGCCAGCACCTCTACCGCGCTCTCCCGGCACAGGCCGCGGCCCGCGCGCAGGGTGTCGTTCACATGCAGGGCCGGGTCGTCCTCGGCGTCGAGCGCCGCGGCGATCCCGCCCTGGGCCCAGGCGGAGTTGCTCAACTGGAGGCGGGCCTTGGTGATCAGCAGGCACTCGCCGTGGCGCGCCGCCTGCAGAGCGGAGTAGATGCCGGCCAGACCGCTGCCGACGATCAGAAAATCGACGTCGACGACCTCGGCATCGGCGGGGGGCGGCAGGGACGCGACTCGGCCCGAGGGCTCGGGCGGCGCGGCCGGCGACAGATCGCTATCGCTCAACGGGACCCTCCCACAAAGCGGCGATTGCCGGCGAAACGCGACTTTGTGAAGCGCGGCGTTTCCGCGATACTAGCACCGGCCTGTCCGTGCGGCAAGACGCGAGAGGGGAACGGTGCCGCATGCCGCAGCGCGTCGGGGTGGTCGGCGCCGGGTACGCCGGTCTCGCGGCCCTCGCCCGGTTGCAGCGGCTCGCCTCGACCGTCCGCCCGGATCTCGACCTGGAGATGGAACTGGTGAACCCGGCGCCCCGTCACGTCTTCGTGACGGAACTGCACACGGTCGCCGCCGGGGTGGTCGGGGCCCAGCGCGTCGCCTCCCCGCTGCTGCGCTTCCTGCGGCCGGACACGGCGATCCGCGTCGACACGGCGGTGGCCGTGCTACCGGACGGACTCGGGGTGGACCTGGCCTCGGGCGTGCGGCGGTACTACGACGCCCTCATCCTCACCCCCGGCTGGGAACCGGAGTACTACGGCATTCCTGGGCTGCGGGCGCATGCCTGGACGATCTCGGACCTCCAATCCGCCGTGGGGCTGCGTAACCGCCTGCGGCAGTTGGTGGCGGCGCCGCCGCCTGGCCGGGTGATCGTCGCCGGCGCCGGGCTCACCGGGGTGGAACTGGCCGCGGAAGTGGCCGACATCGCGCGCGGGCGGCTGGAGACCACGCTCGTGGAGGCGGCGCCGCGCATCCTGGCCGGCCTGCCGCCCCGCGTGGCCGAACTCGCGGGGCGGATCCTCCGCGACGAACTCGGCGTGCAGGTCCTCACGGGCGACCCGGTCGCCGCCGCGACCCCGGGCGAACTCCGGCTGCACTCGGGGCAGGCCGTGCCGTTCGACATCCTGATCTGGTGCGGCGGGGTGCGCGGGAGCCGCCTGCTCGCCGCGTCCGGCCTACCCTGCAACCGACGCGGCCAGGTCGAGACGGGGCCCGGCCTGGAGGTGCCCGGCCGGCCCGGCCTGTTCGTGGCGGGCGATGCCGCCGCCGTGGTCGATCCGGGAAGCGGCGCCCCCCTGCCCCCCAGCGCCCAGTTGGCCGCCCGGGGGGGGGCGGCGGCCGCCCTGGGCGTGGTGCGGCGGCTCGCCGGCCGCGAGCCGCCCCCCTTCATCCCCCACCTGGACGGTTACTTCATCTCGCTCGGGCGGCACCGGGGGGTGGGCGTGGTCGGCGACGCGGTCGTCTCCGGACTCGCCGCCGTCGCCCTCAAGCACTCGCTGGAGAGCGCCCACGCGGGGGCCGCCGGCGGACCGGCCGCGTTCCTCGGCCGAGCGCTGGGCATCGAGTTCCCCGGCGGGACAGCGGACTAGCTAGGCGGCCGCTGCAAAAGTCCCTATAGCGCAGACTTTGGCGTTGCCGAGCGGCCGCCGCGAAAGGCGGCGGTTGGCGCCAAGGGGGCTCGATGGGTTCATCGGCAACGCCTTTGGGCCGATGATGGCGACCTTCCGCCGCGCCGGCGGAGACCGCCGTGGCGCCCTATCTAAGCGGTATTGCCCTATAGCGCCAGAAGATCGTCCCTACCTGGACCCCTGTCACCGCTGCCTGGTCGTCTGCCGCGCCAGCGCCCGCCTCGTGCCACAAGCCCGCGCCGCCCGCGTGGTCTGCGCCGCCCCGGAGCGTCTGCACCAGACATGGAGCCCCTCCAGGCCGAGGCGGCCTTCCGCCAGGTGGCACGCCGCCTGGCGGCGCGATGCCAGCTCTTTGACGAGGTACGCGCCGTGTTGCGTCTGGACCGAGCCCCGTCCCACGGCGACAGTCGCCATTCTGACAACCCGGCGGAGACCGCGGAGACCGCCGCTGCCCCTAGTTAGGCGGCGGGGTACCGGACTCCGGGGAAGGCGCCGGCGTGCACCCGGCCTTCCCGGGCGGCCGGTAACCGGCCCCGCGCACCGCGTCGACCGGGCGCGACCCGCCTTTCACCGCGCCCCGGGTGGTCCGGAGGGAGCGGCACGGCCCGGGCGACGCCCGGACCGTGCCACGGGGCCGTGGGGCTGGATCGGGGCCCGGGACCGTGGGGCTGGATCGGGGCCCGGGGCCGTGGGGCTGGATCGGGGCCCGGGACCGTGGGGCTGGATCGGGGCGCTGGATCAGGGCCCGGGATCGGGGCGCGGGGCGCCGCGGCTGCGCTCGGGACGCATGGCCGTCAGGGCAGGAGGTAACTCGTCTGCTGGCCGGGAGCGCTACCGTACACGCCGCCGTACACGGTGCCCCACACCGTTCCGGCCCCCATGGTCTCCGAGGCGCCCAGCACCCGGTAGAGGAGCACTGCGGCCTGCGCGCGATCCAGGGTCTGGTCGACGCCGAAGCTGCCCCCGGGCAACCCCTGCATCAGGCCGAGGTCGACCGCCACCGCGGCGTCCTGTTCCAGTCCCGCGGGCACGGCGGAGCCGTCGCTGAACCGCTGCCATACGGCCGCCGCCTGCGCCGTGCTCGGCAGTTGGGCCGCGCCTTCGGCTACCAGGATGGTGCCGACGGTGGCGGCGACGTCGATGCGCGTCTCGGGCAGGTTGGGCTCGAAGGCCGTGCCCCCCGGCAGCTGGAACCGTCCCATATACGGTGCGGCCGCCTCGATGTCGGCGTAGGCCCAAAAGCCGGACGGCACGTCGACGAAGACGGTGGGCTGGGCCGGTTGGGGGAGGTGGAACATCCGCACCATCAGGGCGGCGAAGTCGGCCCGCGTCAGTTGGCCGGCCGGATCGAAGAGCCCGGCCCCGACACCCTTGAGGATGCCGAGTTGGGCCAGGGCCACCACCGCCGACTGCGCCCAGCCGTATCCGGCGAGATCCTGGAAGAGGGTGGACGGCTGCGTGCCGGGCGTCCCCGGCCCGGAGCCGGAGCCGCCGCCCGTGCTGCCGTTGCCGGTGCTGCTGCTACCGCCCGCAGCGCCCGAGCCCTGGGACGACCCGGATGTGCCGAGCGCGCGGCAGGCCTTGTACTGGGCCTTGACCTGCGGGTGGTTGTCACTGCGAAGCTGGTGGTCGAGGTCGGTCGCCGCGATCAGGGCGGCGCACCCCGGACCGGTGGCCGCGATCCCCGGTGCACGGCCGCAGGCCACCGCCTCCGCGGCAACACCGGGGTAATGGGTCAGGTTCGGGGCGATCGACAGTGCCCGGCCCAGGTCGATACACGCCTGGCTCCCGGCGCCTCCGTTGCCATGCCCGCCGTCGGCCAGGATCTGCGCCGGAACCGCGGCGACGCTGAAGGCGACGGCCAGTGCGGCCCCCCATCGAAACCAGCGGGACGCCATCAAATCCATCCCTCCCTGGACGGTTGATGAGCCCTTCTCGGACTCCATGGAAACATCGGCGGCGAACCGTGCTCCGTTAAGCCCGCCGCCGCGCGGATCTCGCGCGACCGGCGTCCGCCGCGGCGTGCCTGCCGCCCCTCAGCCGGCCGGCCCCTGCACGGGAGGCGCATCCGCCGCCGCTCCGTGCGGCCGGGCCGCCCGCATCCCGCGGACCGGATCCGGCCCGGCCGCGGCCTTCGGCTGCGTCCCGCCTGCCCTCTGCAGGGCCCGCCCGTGCGCGCAGTGGGGCAGGAGCGGGCAGCGCCCGCACTCCGGGGAGCGGGCGTGGCAGACGAGCCGGCCGTGCCAGATCAGCCGGTGGTGGGTATCCGCCCAGTCCGAGCGGGGGATGCGCCGCCGCAACTGCGCCTCGACCTGCTCCGGGGTCGTGCCGCGGGCGAGGGAGAGCCGTCGGGCGACGCGGAAGACGTGGGTGTCGACGGCGATCCCCGGGACACCGAAGGCGTTGGAGAGGACGACGTTGGCCGTCTTGCGCCCGACGCCGGGAAGCTCCAGCAATGCCTCCATCGTCTCCGGCACCGACCCGCCGTGGCGCTTCTCCAGCAGGCGCGCGGCGGCCGCGAGGTTCTTCGCCTTGGTCCGGAAGAGTCCGCAGCGCGCGATGAGTGGCTCGATCTCCGCGGGGCCGGCCTGAGCCATGGCCAAGGCGGTGGGATACACCGCGAACAGCCCGGGCGTCACCCGGTTGACCAGCTTGTCCGTGCACTGGGCCGACAGGACCGTCGCGACCAGCAGTTCGAAGGGAGTGGTGAAATCCAGGGCCGTGCCCACCTGCGGATAGGTCTCGGCGAGCGTCGCCAGGATCCTGCCGACCGGCGCGCGCGGGAGAGGGGGCGGAACGGCCTGTCGCTGCGCCATGGCGGACGGCTTCGGCGACGGGGCGCCCGATGCCTGCCGGCCCGGGGCCACGGCTCCCGCGTGGGCCTCTGGGCCGCACTAATCCCCCGCCGCCGGCCACCCCGCCCGGACCCAGGCTGCGGCCCCCTCGACCTCGCCGGGAGTGAGTTCATGGCCGCGGTCGTGCCAGTGCACCTCGACCACCGCACCCCGTTCCGTCAACTGATCGCGCAGGCGCTCCACCATCGCCGGCGGGGCCATGGGGTCCCGCCGCCCGGCCCCGATGAACACCCGCACCCCCGCCAGGCCGACGGCGGGTGGTTGCCGCAGGGGCGGCATCGGTGACAGGAGCACCGCGCCGGCCAGGACGCCGGGGTGGCAGAGCAGCAGCGCCGCAGCCATGTTGGCACCGTTACTGAAGCCCAGGCCGATCAGCGGACGGTCGGCCAGGCCGTGGTGCCGCCGCGCGCCCTCCACCCACGCCGACAACTCGGCCGCCCGCGCGATGAGGTCCTCCTCGTCGAAGACCCCGGGGGACACCCTCCGGAAGAAGCGCGCCATTCCCTGTTCCAGCACCCGCCCGCGCGGGGACAGCACCGCCGCGCCCGGCGCCACGTGCGCCGCCAGGGGCAGCAGGTCGGCCTCATCCCCCCCGGTGCCGTGCAGGGCAAGGAGGGCCGGCGACCGATCGCCGGGAACGAAGCGGTAGACGAAATCGAGGCTCTCCTGCGTCACACGACCACCCCTCCGACGCTCCCCTCCTCTTGGAGAGGGCATCCATGCACAGACCCGAGGGCCGCGCCACTCGGGAACACGCGAGCAGACGCGCACCACCACCGGCGGCACCGGTCGACGCGGCCACCCCGCCCGCCCCGGCGCGCCAAGCCCCGGAGCCCTCCGCCTGCCGGGGGCGGCGCCACCAGGGGAGGCGGAGGCACCGCAGGAGGGCCGCCGCGATGGACACGCGGCGTGAGGCCCTTTGCGGCAGGCTCCTACAGCCCGGCCGCGACCGCCGCGCCGATCCGCCGCACCGCCTCCGCCAGCGTCTCGCGGGACGCCGCGTAGGAGAGGCGGAGATACCCCTCGCCCTCGGCGCCGAAGCACGTACCGGGGAGCACCGCCACCCCCGCTTTCTGTAGCAGCCCGTCCGCCAGTTGCGCGCTGCCGCGGCCGAGGGCCCGGACGTCGACCCAGGCGTAGAACGCGCCGTCCGGTGCCGCACAGGCGATACCGGGAATGGCGCCCAGGGCGGCCACCAGCGTCTGCCGCCTGGCGGCGAACTCCGCCAGCATCGCCTCCACATGCGCCTGGCCGCCGCCAAGCGCGGCCAGGCCTGCCGCCTGCACGAAGGGCGGAACGCAGGAGACCGAGTTGACGACGAGGCGGACGAACGCCTCGACGAGCGCCGGCGGCAGTACGCCGTACCCCAACCGCCACCCGGTCATCGCATGGGTCTTGGAGAAACCGTCCAGGAGCACGGTCCGCTCCGGCATGCCCGGGAGGGCGTAGAAGGACGGCGCGGCCCCGAGCGGGGGCCCATACGCCAACCGCAGGTAGATCTCGTCGCTCAGCACCCAGAGGTCGTGCGCCGCCGCGAGCGCGGCCACGCGCCGCAGATCGCCTTCGGGCATCACCGCGCCCGTGGGGTTGGACGGCGAGTTGAGGATCAGGAGCCGGGTCCGCGGCGTGATGCGGTCGGCCACGTCCTCGGGGCGCAGCCGGAATCCGGCCTCCGGCCGGAGGGGCACCGGGACGGGCACCCCGCCCGCGAAGCGCACCGCGGAGGCATAGGTGGGGAAACCGGGATCCGGTAGGAGGACCTCGTCGCCCGGTCCCACCACGGCGAGCACGGTATAGAAGATGACGGGCTTGCCGCCGGTCGTGACCACGACGCGTTCGGGGCGGGTCTCGACGCCGCGGCGCCGCCGGATGTCCTCGGCGATGGCCTGCCGTAGCGCGGGGAGACCCGCCGACTGGACGTACCGCGTCTCCCCCGCCTCCAGGGCGCGGTGCGCCGCCTCCCGCACGTGTGCCGGTGTCGGGAAGTCGGGCTCCCCGATCTCCAGGTGCACGATGTCGCGGCCCTGCGCCTCCAGGACCCGCGCCCTGGCGAGCACCTCGAAGGCCGATTCGGTGTCCAGGTCGTGCGCGCGCGCGGCTAAGACGGGCATGACCGCCCACCCCCGGCCCGGACGATTCGCGCCAGGGGCGCATGCCCCTCCAGGGGCGGGACAGTCCGGCCCCGTGCGCCCGCGGGTGCGCCGCGCGACGGCCGCACGGCTCGGGGGGGGCGGCGGCGCCACCGCAGTCCGGCCGAACCGCGGCCCGGGCCGCCGCCCGGCGAACCGCCCTGTAACCGCACCGATCCACCCCCAGGTCCGCCAGGGGCGCCGGCCTGGGCGCCGGGCCGCCCCAGCCGCTCGCGGCCGTGGGCCTGAGGGACGCGCCCCGCCGCGGGCGCCGGCCCAGGTGGCGCTGCAAAACCCGCTTCGGGCCCGGGCCGCATCACCGGGGGCCATGAGGGGACAGGGGACCGGAGCCTGAGGGTGCCGCGAAGGCGAACCTGCGCGGCACCCCTCTACGCCCGGACGGACGGGTGCTCCTGGACCTCGACCAGCACATCGCGCGGCTCGCCGCCGCGCAGGACGCGCACCGGCACCCGGCGCGGCGCCCCCGTCAGCGCCCGGCGGATCGCGCTCGGCGTCGCCACCGGCCGCCCGCCGACGGCGACGATGAAGTCGAAGGGCAGGATTCCGGCCCGGTGTGCCGGAGCATCCTGCACCACGCCCGTCACCAGGATGCCTCGGTCGGCGGCAAGGCCGAACAGGCGCACCCACTCCGGCGGCAGGGTCTCGGGCTGGCCCTCGATGCCGAGCCAGGGGTGCGGGGCCCGCCCGTGGTCGCGGAGCTGCTCGGCTACCGCGATCGCGGCGTTGCCCGGGATGGCGAACCCGAGCCCCTGGCCGCCGGCCAGCATCGCCGTGGTGATGCCCACCACCGCGCCGTCGAGCAGGGCGAGGGGGCCGCCGCTGTTGCCAGGATTGATCGCGGTATCGGTCTGCACCATCCCGTCGAGCACCACCCCGCCCGGACCGGGCAGGGCGCGCTCCAAGGCGCTCACGACGCCGAAGGTCACGCTCCACGTCAGGCCGTAAGGATTGCCCATCGCGATCACGGCCCGGCCGGCCCGTAGCGCGTCCGAATCCCCGAAGCGGACCGGCTGGAGGTCGGCGTCGCCGGCCACGCGCACCACCGCCAGGTCGTAGCCTGCATCCGCGCCCACCACGGTCCCCGCGCGCCGGCGCCCGTCGGGGAAGGCCACCTCGACCCCGTCCGCGCCGCGCACCACGTGTGCGTTGGTGAGGAGGTGCCCGGCCCGGTCCCAGACGAAGCCGGAGCCCATGCCGCCGCGACCGCCCGCCCGGTGCGCGATCTGCACCACCGAGGGACCGACGACCTCCGCCGCGTGCGACACCGCCGCCGAAATCGGATCGAGCTCCGCCATGATGGCTTCACCTGACCTTTGCTGACCTTGGTGGCAGTGTATGCCGGATGCACACGAAGGTCAAGGATGGTCAAGGGCGACCGGGGCGCCCCCATGGAGCGGCTGGCCGGTGGTAATAAACTCGTTACCTACCTACGGAATAAGGTCGTTACCTGCCGTCTGTGCCCGTCGCGACGCACGGCGTCTCTCACACCTGACGGGCATGCGGTGAGGCGCTGATCCCCGCGGACGAGATGTGGGAGTTAGGCCCCGCCGGTCTGTCCCCGCCGTTGAGCCGCGTGTCGGCGGCCGCCTGTGCCGAGAAGCTCTCATTCGAGCCGGCGGCCCTGGTCGGTGACGGGCTCGGCATGACGAGTGCGGCGAGGCGTGGCCGCCATGGCGGCCCACCTCGGCGGCGTGGGCGAGCGTGCCGCCGAGGTGCGCGGGGCGGTGCTGCGGGGCATGGGCTGGATGGGGCTGGACGTGGACAAGGGCCCGAACGCCACGGCGGTGCCCGACGCCGAGATCCACCCGGACGGGCTCCCGGGTGCGCGCCTTTGTGGTGGCCACACGGGAGGAGTGGATGGCGGCGCATCAGGTGCGCGGCGCCGCGGCCGGCGAACTCGGGCTCGGGGCGGGCGAGGGCGGGGAGGGCATCGTCCCGCCACAGAGATAGGCGGCGCCGGAAGAGACGCCGCCACGGAGGGCACCCGGTGCCCGCTCGGCGCGGGAGGTCGGCTCGCCGTGGGGCACCGGGGGCCGGGGTGCCGGTGAGGCCGGAGCCTCCGCCGTCCAGGGCGCTCCCGCGCTTGGGCGATCCCCCTGGGCCCGGGCGAGGCCCCCGTGCCGCGCGCCGCGAGTGGCCATGCGGCGTGTCCCTCACACGGCGACCTCCCAGGCCGCCCGCAACCGGCGGACGCCTTCGGCGATGCGCCCCGGGGCGGTGTGCGAGAAGTTCAGGCGCACGGCCGGCTCCGGGGCGCCGTCGGGGAAGAAGTCGTCGCCGGGGACGAAGGCCACGTCGGCCGCGACGGACGCGCGAAACCAGGCGCGGACGTCGCGATCGCGCACAGAGGCCCACAGGAACATGCCGCCCTCCGGGCTCCGCCAGGAGAGGCCGTCGGCGAACGCCTCCCGCAGCGCGCCGTCCAGGGCGTCGCGGCGGGCCCGGTAGGTCGCCCGCAGGCCGTCGAGGTGGGCCTGCAGGTCGAATTCGCCCCGGGTGAGCAGCCGGGCCACCGCGCACTGGACCAGAGTGCTGACGTGCAGGCAGGCCGCCTGCTTGGCAACGGTCAGTGCCCGCAGGATCGGCAGGGAGGTGGCCACGTAGCCCAACCGCAGACCGGGGGAGAGCGTCTTGGAGAAGGTGCCGAGGTGGATGACCGGCGCCTCCGCGTCGGCGGCCAGGCGCAGCAGCGAGGGCTGCGCCGTCCCGGAATACCGCAGTTCCCCGTACGGGTCGTCCTCGACGAGCGGCAGACCCGTCCGCGCCGCCACATCGATCAGCGCGCACCGGCGCCGCAGGCCGATCGTGCGCCCCGAGGGATTCTGGAAGTTGGGCATCAGGTAGAGGAGTTTCGGCCTGCAGGAGGCCACCGCCGCCGCCACCGCGTCCGGCAGGGGGCCCTCCTCGTCGCAGGGGACGCCGACGAAGCGCGGACGCTGCCAGGCGAACGCCTGGGCTGCCCCGAGGTAGGTCGGCCGTTCCACCAGCACCGCGTCGCCGGGGTCGAGGAGGATGCGCCCCAGGAGATCCAGGCCCTGCTGGGAGCCGGCGACGATGGACACCTGATCCGGCCCCACCCCTCTGCAGCCGAGGCGTTCGGCCACCCAGGCCCGCAGGGGGCCGTGGCCCTCGGTGACCCCGTACTGCAGGGCCCGCGCCGGCTCCTCGGCCAGCGCGCCGGCGAGGGCGTCGGCGATGGGCTGCACGGGAAATAGATCGGGGTCGGGCAGGCCTCCCGCAAAGGAGATGATCTCCGGCCGCTCCGTCACCTTGAGAATCTCGCGAATGGCCGAGGGCCGCATGGACCGGGCCAGCACGGACAGCACACCGATCCCTCCCGCCGCGTGGTGCTCTGCGAACCGCCGCGTCCAACCAGGTGACGCCGTGACGCAGGTGATGCCGCCTCCGACCATACCGCGACGACGGTCGCGGCCGGCCCGATCCCCCCGCATTCTGGCGGCCCGCATCGACGACCTCCAGGTCCTACACTCCGCCGTCAACTGACGACGGCCCGCACCGGGGCGATCAGGCGCAAGGCGCGCGCGGCGGCGTAGATCGCCACGACGCAGAGGGGACCGATGAGACTGAACTTGGCGAGGGGCGGCCATACGGCGCCCTGGAGCAGGACGGCCGACGCCACGATGAAGGGCGGCTGGATGATGTAGGCGGCATACGCCGCGGCGGCCGCTGACGCACGTACACGCCCAGGAGCGACAGGTGGCCTGGCCCTGCACCCTGCGCCAGCCACACCGTCACCGGCGAGATGACCAGGGCGTACACGAGGAGCGGGATGCCGAATCGGACCAGGCGGTCAAGAACGTAGCTGCCGGCGCCTTTGCGCGCATAGGACGGGATGGACAGGTACCCGGACCGGAACAAGAGGAACCCCATGAACCACGACTGGTCGTACGCCGCGAGGAGGGTCAGCAGGCCCTGGGCCAGGGCCGATGTGTGGGGGTCCGAGTAGTACCAACTGCCCGCGGCGCCGTACGTGATGGCGGTGTGGTGCAGGAACACCAGAGCGACGACCCCGGCCCGGAGGTAGTCGAGGTAGTAGAGTCTGGTGCGCGTCGGTTGGCCGGAGGCCCCGGGGGGCTGCTGGCGCCTCTTGCGTGATCACCGTTCGCGCACCTCCCTGGCTGCCGCATCTGTGGCGGTGTCGGGCTCACGGCACATCCGGGCGCCTCCCGTACCGCCAGGTGTGCCGCCTACGGAGCCGTCCGGGGTGTCGACCCCGTCCCCACGCGCGCCGTCCCGGGCGGTCGTCGGGGCAGGCAGGCGGCCGGCCTGGCGCAGCGCCACAGCGAGCAGGTACTCGATCTGGCCGTTCACGCTGCGCAGGTCGTCTGCTGCCCACTTCTCCAGGGCCTCGTAGATCGCGGGGTCCACGCGCAGGAGGAATCTCTTCTTCAAAACTCAGCCCTCACGAATAGAGTGTGCCCGTGTTGACAATCGGTTGGGTCGCCTGGTCCGAGGTGAGCACGACCATCAGGTTGTTGACCATCGTGGCCTTGCGCTCTTCGTCGAACTCCACGATATGGGCCTGCGCGATCTGTTCGAGCGCCATGCGCACCATGCCCACCGCACCCTCGACGATCTTCTGCCGCGCGGCCACGATCGCCTGCGCCTGTTGGCGCCGCAGCATGGCCTGGGCGATCTCGGGCGCGTAGGCGAGGTGGGTGAGGCGCGCCTCGCGGATTTCCACACCGGCGACGGCCAGGCGGGTTTCCAACTCCTGTCGGAGTTCCGACGCCAGCGACTCCGCGCTGTGGAGGAGGGAGACATCCCCGTCCGAGGCGTCGTAGGGGTAGCGGCTGGCCAGTGTGCGGATGGCGGTTTCGGACTGCAGCGCCACGAACCCGGCGTAGTCTTCCACGTCGAAGAGCGCCCTGGCGCTGTCGACCACCCGCCAAACGATCACCGCGGCGATCTCCACCGGATTGCCGGCGGCGTCGTTGACCTTCAGCCTGTCGCTGCTGAAGTTGCGGACGCGCAGCGACACGCGCCGGCGGACGCCGAGCGGGTTCGTCCAGTGGAAGCCGCTCTCGCGCACGCTGCCGGCGTAGCGGCCGAAGAACACGACCGCGCGCGCCTCGTTGGGCTGGACGACGAAGAATCCGAGGGCCAGCAGTGGCGACGACGATGGCGATCGTCAAAATCAAGCCCGAGACCGGGGGCCGGCGTATGAGCCACACCACGAGCGCAATCTCCAGGACCAGCACGAGGAAACCGGGCAGACGCCACGCCTTACCTTCCTGGAACTGCTGCATCCCACTCTACCCCCTATATCACTATGATATCACTGCCGGGCGGAAGCCGCCAGTCCGGGACGTGGGGGTTGGGGGTGTGGTGCATTGCGCCAACAGGTACTCGGCCGGTGCGGTGGGTTCGATCTCCTGCCGTGGGCGTGCCGCCGCCCCAGGATGGCTCCCATGCCAGGCCTCGGCCGACCGGTCCGACGCCGCATGCGCCATGCCACCTCGGGGGTCTCCCACGCGCTCCGGCCACGCGTACAGGCACCGGTCCCGGCGGGGCCCGCCCGACATCGCTGCCATGTGGCGGATCATGTGCCGAACGTTGGAACGCATACGTGCCGGCGACTGCCGCGGGTGGAGCGGAATAGAAACGACTCAGCAACCCCAGGACTGGGCTGCTGAGTCGTCAGGGATGGTGCGGGTCCGGCCACCGGTCCGGAGCCGCGCGCCACCCCGGCGGGGCCCGTCCGGGAACCGGAGGCGCGGGTCGGGTCGCACGCCGGCGGCGCCGGCATAGCGGCCCTCCACACTCGGATCACGCTGCGCCGTCGCCGGCGTGGGCCGCATCGTCACAGGCCTGGAGGGACAGGGATCGGATCTGGAGGGCGCGGCGAAATCGGCGGGAGCGCCCTTTCGCAGCACCCATTACCCCAATACCGCTTACTTTGGCGTTGCCGAGCGGCCGCCGCGAAAGGCGGCGATTGGCGCCAGGGGGGCTCGATGGGTTCAGCGGCAACGCCTTTGGGCCGACGATGGCGACCTTCCGCCGCGCCGCCGGAGACCGCCGTGGCGCCCTATCTAAGCGGTATTGCCCTTTACCCCAGGATCGTGACCTTCACGTCCTGGATCCCGAACGCGGCCACCTGGCTTGGCGTCCCGTCGATGAAGAGGTCGATGCGGTCGCCCTTGATCGCGCCGCCGGTGTCGCGGGCGACGCCGCTGAAGCCGCCGGCGGGCAGGTACGGCGACGTATAGCCCGTCACGTACACGCGCGTATTGAGGGGGATCACCCGGGGATCGACGGCGACGTCCCCCGGCTTCAGCGCCTTGCCGAAGGCGTCGACCGGACCGTAGGGGAAGTTGTCCGCCAGGCTCGGGCCGTAGGCGGTCGCCACCATCTTCAGCACATGGGTGCCGGCCGGCGCCGATCCCGCGGTCCCGGACGGGGATGCGCCCGACGAGCCCGCCCCCGGGCTCTGCCCCTTGCCCGCATTGCCGCTGCCGGCCGCGGCGTGGGTCGTGCGCGGCGGCGACGGCGGCGTGGGGACAGCCGACGGGGTCGTCCGGGTCTGCCCCGTACCGGCCGCGCCGGCCCCGAAGTAGGTCAGAAGCGCCTGGTCGAGGGCCTGCGCCTCCTTTTGATGAAAGGCCGGCGTCGTGATGAGCGCCGCCTCGGCGGCGTTGGTGAGGAATCCGCCCTCGACCAGGACGGCGGGCATGGTCGTCTGGCGGGTCACGTAGAACGGCGCCGTGAGCACGCCGTCGCTGCGCAGGCCGGTGCCCGCGGTCATCGCGTGCTCGACATCCTGCGCCAGGGTGCGCGAGTCGGCCCGGGTGTAGTAGACGGCCACCCCGCGGGCGGCGCCGCTCCCGCTCGCGTTCTCATGGATCGATACGAACACCTGGGCGTGGTGGTTCTCGGCGAAACGCACGCGGTCGATCAGTCCCTGCACCGGAGGCGGACCGGGATCGTAGCTGCCCCGCGTGATGTAGACCGTGGCGCCCTCACCCGACAGCAGGCGGACGAGCCGGCAGCCGATGTCCAGGGCGTTGTCGTCCTCCCAGGCGCCGTTGACTCCGTGCGCACCGGTGTGGCCGCCGCTTCTCGGATCGAGGCCGTGCCCGGGATCCACGACGATCACGTGCCCGCTGAGCGGGCCGCCGCCCGCCGGGGCCGCACAGGCCGCCTCCTCGGCCGCCGCCGTGGCCGGCGCCCGGGTGGCGGCAGCCGCGGCCGCACCCTGGCCCGTCACCGAGGCCGCCGGCAGCGCGAGCATCGCGACCATGCCGATGCCCTGCATCCATCTACGCAAATTGGGGGCCTCCCTTCACGCCTGCGGGGTGGGGGGGCGGGTTGGGGTGAATGGAGCTGCCCATCCGGCGCCGGGCGCCGGATGCACCCCCGGCGGTGGTTCCCCCGCGTCCCAGGCACCGTGGGCCTGGGGCTTCAGCGCAGGGACAAGCCTAGCGGTCTTGCCCATGAATGTCAGATTGCATATGAACCACTCAGATTGTGTCACTCCTGGGGAACGGCCGCCCAACGACCCGCCGCGGCGGCTCCGGCAGCCTGGCGGGGGGATGACAGGGCCTGCCACAAGGCGGTCGCGGCGCCCGCGGACGGCCGGCCACCGGCCCGCTCAGGGGGGACGGTGCCCCGGAGGGGTGGGATTCGGTCGGCGGGCGGCATCGGGCGGGGTGTGAGTGTGGCAGGCGTAGGTGGAGGGCGCGGCGCTCGGCGGGAGGGCACCGTCGTCTATCGACGTCCCTGTCGACGCGGGCAGTCTACGTCGGCGCCACACGGTGCGCAGCCCTTTGTCAGCAATGCGTCAAGGATGGCCCCGCCACGGGCGTCGGCGCTGTGCAGACCTGACAGCGGACCCGCACGGAGCACCGGCCGGGTCATCGTCCCCCGTACGCCGGCTGACCGCACCGAGGGCCCGACGGCCCATCACGGCACCGGGCGGTAGAGGAGCTCCAGCAGCCGCTCCCCCGTGGGCGAAGGCGGCCGGTCCACCGGCCAGACGGCCCAGGTGCCCGCTTCGGGCAACTGCAGCCCCGCGCACGGCGGCACCTCGCGCAGCGCGCGCCGCGGCCCGAGATCCGCGGCGACCGCCGAACGCGGCAGGAACGACAGGCCCAATCCCTCTTCGATCAGGCGCTTGGTGACCTCCACCTGCCGGACCTCCATCGGTCGGACGGGGAGGCCGAACGCCTGCAGGTGCGCGAGGAGCCGGTCCCAGTACCCGGGGTGGTTGTGCGTGAGCAGGGGGTGCGCGTCCAGGGCGTCCGCCAGAGACACGTCCCCCCAGGCGGCGGGCGCGACCGCCACGACGGGCTCGGCCATCAGGCGGCGGCCGGCGCCCCCCTCCCCCGCCGGGGCGACCCGCGACAGCCCGAGGTCGGCCTCAAGGCCGGCCACCGCGGCCACCACCTCGGCGGAGAACGCCGTGCGCAGCGCCACATCCACCCGCGGCCGCTCCGCCAGCAGGCGCCCCAGGGCGGGCGGCAGCGCCGAGCCGGCCACGAAGATCGAGGCCGCAATCCGCAGCCGCTCGTCGAAGCGCAGCCGCCAGGCGCGGATCTCAAGTCCCGCCTCCGCCTCCAGCGCCAGCATCCGCCGCGCGTAGGGCAGCAGCCGCTCGCCGGCGGGGGCCAGCCGCACCCGCCCGCCGCCCCTTGCAAAGAGTTCGGCCGCGGCCTCCCGCTCCAGCGCCTGGATGTGCGCGGTCACGGTCGGCTGGGAGAGGAAGAGACGCTCCGCCGCGCGCCGGAAGTGGAGTTGTTCCGCCACGGCGACAAACGAACGCAGGTGGCGCAGATCCAACGCGTAAACCTCCCGAGGACGCCTGCGGGGGCGGGAGCCGCTTCCGGGGCAGACCCGGCCGCCGAGCGCGGCACGATTGAAAACCCCGATCAGGATGGCCCGAATTTCGGAATTCCCCTTTTCCGCCCCGTCGGCTACCATTCCTGGCGACGGCATGTTCCTTCAGCCACCCAACGGAACCGGTGGAGCCAGGCGGCCTCGCCAGACGGGACTCTGGCTTCGGCCGCCGCTCAGGGAGGGACCGCGATGTCCGCGCCGCAGACCCTGTTCGAGAAGATCTGGGACCGCCATGTGGTGGCCGCGCCCCCGGGCGCGCCCGCGCTCCTGTACATCGACCTGCACCTGGTGCACGAGGTGACCTCGCCGCAGGCCTTCGAGGGCCTGCGCAGCAGCGGCCGCCGCGTGCGCCGCACCGACCGCACCTTCGCCACCATGGACCACAACGTGCCGACCGAGGGCCGCGGCCTGCCGATCGCCGACCCGGTCTCCGCCAAGCAGATCGCCGCCCTGGAGCAGAACTGCCGCGACTTCGGCATCCCGCTCTACGACCTGCAGAACCCGGGCCAGGGCATCGTCCACGTCATCGGCCCCGAGCAGGGCCTGACGCAGCCGGGCAAGACGATCGTCTGCGGCGACAGCCACACCAGCACGCACGGCGCCTTCGGCGCGCTGGCCTTCGGCATCGGCACCAGCGAGGTCGAGCACGTGCTGGCGACGCAGTGCCTCTGGCAGGCCAAGCCCAGGACGATGGAGATCAGGGTCGACGGCGCGTTGCCCTACGGCGTGACCGCCAAGGACGTCATCCTGGCGATCATCGGCCGGATCGGCACCGCCGGCGCCACCGGCTACGCGGTCGAGTACCGCGGCTCCGCCCTGGACGGGCTGTCGATGGAGAACCGCATGACGATCTGCAACATGTCGATCGAGGCCGGGGCGCGCGCCGGCATGATCGCCCCCGACGGCAAGACCTTCGCCTACCTGGAGGGCCGGCCGTTCGCCCCCAAGGGCCGCGACTGGGAACGCGCGATCGCGCAGTGGGAGGGCCTGCCGACCGACGACGGCGCCGCCTTCGACCGCAGCGTGCGGCTGCAGGCGGAACGGATCGCACCGCAGGTCACCTGGGGCACGAGCCCGGGCATGGTGGTGGGCGTGGACGGCCGCGTGCCGGACCCCGCGGACTTCGCCGATGCCGACGAGCGGCGCGCGGCGGAGCGGGCGCTCGTCTACATGGACCTGCGGCCCGGCACCGCGATCTGCGACATCCCGGTGGACCGCGTCTTCATCGGCTCCTGCACCAACGCGCGCATCGAGGACCTGCGGGCGGCCGCGGGCGTCGTGCGCGGGCGGCACGTGGCCAGGACCGTGCGCGGCATGGTCGTCCCCGGCAGCCAGGCGGTCAAGGCGCAGGCCGAGGCCGAGGGTCTGGACCGGATCTTCCGCGAGGCCGGCTTCGACTGGCGCGAGTCCGGGTGCAGCATGTGCCTGGGCATGAACCCCGACATCCTCCAGCCGGGCGAGCGATGCGCCTCCACCAGCAACCGCAACTTCGAGGGCCGGCAGGGCCGCGGCGGGCGGACGCACCTGGTCTCCCCCGTCATGGCGGCGGCGACGGCGATCGAGGGGCACTTCGTGGACGTGCGGGAGTCGGGCGCGACGCCCCGGCGGGCCTGACTCCCTCACGTCCGCCGGTCCGGTGGTGCCGGGCGGAGGCGGGCGGCTGAGGTGGAGGGGGGGGCGGAGAAATCTGGGCTGCGACGGCCGTCGCGGCTCGGGGAGTGCTTCGCCCGGGGCTGCTGCGGTGGGGCGCAGGCCGGTGCGAAAACGGTCGACGCGTGGTCGCCGGGCGGGGCGGGGGCGGCTGGCCGCGACAGCCGTCGCGGCTCGGGGAGTGCTGCGCCGGGGCTGCGGCGGTGGGGCGCAGGCCCGTGCGAGAACGGTGGACGTGTGGAGGCCGGACCGGGCGGGATGCCGTCCGGCGGGGGCGGGGGCGGCCGCCGCGACAGCCGTCGCGGCTCGGGCGAGGCCGCGGGCTCATCGAACCCGGGCAGGGCGGGCCGGGCTGCGCGGGTGATCGGACAGGGCGGCTGCGCGGGCAGGGGGCGGAGGCGACCCGGCCTCGTCGCGGTCACCCGTGCCGCCCGGTGGGGTCGCCCGTGGCCCAGGCAGTCGCGAGGGGTGGGGTCGTGCATGGATTCCGCCGGGCAGGAGGGCGCGATCGTCTCGGAATTCACCCATCAGGCCGATGCCTTCGCGCGAGCGGCAGTGTATCAACTCGCGGCGACCCTGGACGGCCTGATCGCCCCCCTCCCCCTGGCGCCGGATCAGCGCTGGCTGGACGTCGCCTGCGGCCCCGGCATCGTGACGCGCGCCCTGGCCGGCCGCGTCCGCGAGGCGGTGGGGGTGGACCTTACGCCGGCCATGCTGGAGAAGGCTCGCGCCGACGCGGCGGCGGCAGGCGTGCGCCACGCGGTCTTCGTGCCGGGGGATGCGACGGCTCTGCCCTTCGGCGACGGGACCTTCGACGGCGCGGTCACGCGTTTTTCGCTCCATCACATCCCGGCGCCGGCCCGCGTCCTGCGGGAGATGGCCCGGGTCGTGCGGTCGGGCGGGTGCGTCGCGGCCGCCGACCATCTCACCGCCGCGGGGGCGGCCGCGGCCGCCTGGCACCACGACATCGAGCGCCTGCGCGATCCGTCGCACTGGCTCTCACTCAGCCCCGAGGTGTTCTTCGGCCTGGGCGAGGCCGGCGGGCTCCGGCTCGTGACGCGGCAGGTCGTGCCGTTTCAACTGGACTTCGAGGAGTGGCTGACCCGGGGATCCGGCGGCGCGACCAACCGCGCGGTGATCGAGGAACTGCTGGCCGGCGCGCCGCCCGGGAGCGACGGCATCTTCACGGTCGCCGGCGGCCGTCTACATCTGTCCCTTGGCGTCGCTGTCTGGCAGCGGCCCTGACCCGACCCGCGGAGATCCGCCGCGGGGTCCGGCGCCGTATGCCGGCCCTGGCGGCCGAATGGAGCGTGGAACCCGATGACGCCGTTTCGCGTGCACACCGGCCGGGTGGCGCCTCTGGACCGCGTGAACGTCGATACCGACCAGATCATCCCCAAGCAGTTCCTCAAGCGCATCGAGCGCACGGGGTTCGGACCGTCGCTCTTTTACGACTGGCGCTACGAGACCGACGGACAGACGCCGCGCGCAGACTTTGAACTGAACCGGCCGGAGTGCGTCGGCGCGACCATCCTGCTGGCGGGGCCCAACTTCGGCTGCGGCAGTTCGCGCGAGCACGCGCCGTGGGCGCTCCTGGACTACGGCTTCCGGGCGCTGATCGCCCCCTCGTTCGCGGACATCTTCTACAACAACTGCTTCCAGAACGGCATCCTGCCGGTGCAACTGCCCGCGGAGTCCGTCCGGGAACTCTTCGCGCGGGCCGCGGCGGCCGGCTCGGCGGGGTACGCGTTGACGGTCGACCTGGAGAAGCGCGAGGTGCGCGACGCGTCCGGATTCACCGTCGGCTTCGACATCGACCCCTACCGCCGGGAGTCGCTGCTGCTCGGGCTCGACGAGATCGGCCGCACGCTGCAGCAGGCAGACGCCATCGCGGCGTACGAGGCGAAGTACGCCGGCGGGGTGCCGGTCGGGTAGGGATGTGCCGCGAAGCTTCTGTTTCGCCGCACACCCCGGCTCCGGTCCCATGTCCCCTCAGGGCCGCAGGCGTGGGGCCGGCCCGGAGTGGGTGGGGCGGCGCGCCTCCCGGCGGTGACGGACGCGGCGGGCGCCCAGGAGGAGGCGCGCGGACGGCAGGCGGTGGCGCGCCAAACGCGGCGGGCGCGGCCGGGCGGCGACGGTCGGTGGGTATCATTGCCACGAATCGCTACCCGGCCCCACGGCCATAACTAGGGGTGCCCGTAGCGCCCGGTTCAGATATCCGATATAACCGCAGTCCACGCCAATGGCGAAGCGATTGCGGCCCAACGGATGAACCGGAACCGCTGCGGGCACTTTACTTCCCCCACCCCCTGCCGGCCCCCGGCAGGTGCAGCGACAGTCCGCACCCTTTTGGCAGCCCCCCGTCTACCGGCAACCCCGACACCGGGCCGCAGCCCCGACGTCGCATCCGGGCGGGCACCGTCCGCAGAGTCCGAGCGGGGCCCGCATACACATCGGCGAATCCGACCGATGGGGACGGGTGCGGCATGCGCGGCGGAGCGGTGGCGCGGCTGGCGGTTCTGGTGATGGTCCTGCTATTGGGGTGGGCGGGTGGTTGCGGTCGCCTCCGGGGCGGCTCGTCGACGCCACCCCGGCCGGTGGCCGGGCACGTGGCGGCGGGGGTGCGGGTGGACGGCCGGGCTGTGGGCGGCATGACGGCCGCCGACGCCGAGAAGGTCATCCGGGGGTTGGCGGCCGACCTGGATCGAATGCCGCGCAACGCCTACGTGGATCCGAACACGCACGGCCTGGTCCCCGGGGTCGCGGGCGTGCGGCTGGACGTGGCCGCGACCCTGCGCGGCGCCCTGTCGGCCGCGTCCGGCGCCGCCCTCGCGCCGGTCACCGAGTCCCTGGCCCCCGCGGTGCGCCTGCAGGACCTCGCCCCGGCGCCGATCTACAACGGCTCCCCCACGCGGCCGGATGTGGCCTTGGTCATCAACGTCGCCTGGGGCGAGCAGTACATCCCCGGCATGCTCAAGACCCTCGCGGTCGAGCGCGCCCCGGTCACCTTCTGCCTCGTCGGCCGCTGGGCCGAGGCGCACCCCGACCTCGTGCGGGAAATGGTGACCACCGGCCAGCACGCCGGCACCCCCTACACCTTCTGCAACCACGGCTACCGCGACCACGGCTGGGCGCTGCTGTCGCAGGCGCAGGCGTATGACTCCATCACCGCGGCCGATCGAGTCATCGCGGGCCTGACCGGCTCCTCACCCCTCTACTTCTCCCCGCACCGGGGCGAGTTCAACCCCGCGGTGCTGGCCGCGTCGCGGAGGGCGGGACATGAACTCGTGCTCTGGTCGCTGGACACGATCGACTGGAAGAACCCGCCGGCGGCCGCCATGCGGCAACGCATCGTGAGCCGGGCCAAGGCCGGGGACATCGTGCTCATGCACCCCACGGCGCCGACGGAGCAGGCGCTGGCGGCGATGATCCAGGGGGTGCGGGCCAAGGGGCTGAAGCTGGTCACGCTGGATACACTGCTGGCGAGCAACGGCGCGCCGGGGCGGAGCCAGCCGGCGGTGGGATGAGGGGGCCACGCTCCGCAGGGAGACATTGGCAGCAGCGATCGGACCGTCATCCCACTTGAGCCGCCAATCTTTCCGCCGGCGCAATCTGCCACGGGGGCTTAATCGAAGCCAGGCATAGTTGGGTGCGCACGTCTTGAGCGCGCACCCAACCATGCCGCACCTGGGGCCTGCGCCGGTTCGGTGCGCGCTGGGGCTGAGCCGTCCCCGGAGCGATCCGTGGTCTGGGGCGGCCGGCCCGCGGCGCGGAGGGCGTGCATGGGGGGCCGTTTCGGTGCGGCGGCGGACGGTGGCGGCCGAAGGGCGCAGCCGCGCCCCGCCCCGGCAGCCCCAGGGCGCCGGCGGAACAGGCGGCGGCCAGGGCGCCGCCGTGGGCCGCGCCTCAGGCACCCGACGGTCGCCCCTGTGCCGGTCCCGCCACCCACTCCGGGGAAGACCGGCGGTGGGGCGGCCCGCCCCCCCCGCCGGCCCTCCGCGGCAGCGCCCCTCGTGCGTGATTCGAGCGGCCGGACGTGGGGCGCGCCCGGCACCCACGGGCAACCTCCACCCCACAACCATCGGGGTGCGGGTCCGCCGCTCGGGCTGGCGGGTGCCATGCCAGACGGGGCCCGCGTCGCCGCCGCAACGGGATCGGCGTCGAGCGGGCGGACCCGAGCCCCGTCACACTCCCGCCACCGCGCCCCCCTCCGGGCGGCCGGCCACGACGGCGGCGGTCGCCTTCCGGGCCCGCCCCGCCATCACCGCCGTCCACGCCAGCACCGCGGCGAGAAACATCCGCTCTCCAAGGCCACCCGCGCCATGCACCCTGCCGACCACCGGCATCAGGAGCAGGGCGAGGACCGCAAGGATCGAGACGACCAGGGGCGCCGCGGTGCTCGACCCCGCCAGATCCCCGCTGCGCAGGTCTGTGGAGATCAGCAGCGCGCCGACGGCGGCGGCAATGAAGCCGATGGCCGCCAGGGCCAGATGGATCTCCCCGTGCAGGGTGACGTGGGGATGGGGAACCAGCCGCCGATCGTCCAGGATGTCGGTGGAGAACACCGCCAGCAATCCCGAGGTCACACCCCACACGGATAGGGCGATGATGCCGGCGCGTTGGCGGGCGCGCCGCGGCAGGACCGTGGACAACGCGCCGACCAGGCACAGCGTCAGGGCCGCACGGATCAGGAAGTTGATGTCCATCAGGAAGCCGTACGGGCCGACCGCCATGTCACTCTCCGCCTGATGGATGGGGCTGTAGTGGGGAGGCAGCAGCTGCACCACGACGTCGAGCAGGACGTAGAGCGCGCAACCCACCAGGGTCACCGTACCGAGAAACGCGGCGCGCGATTCCCGTTCCACGAAAAGCCCTCCATCTGCGGCACCACTCGAACGGCATCACTCGGCCGTCTCCGACTCGCGACCGATCCAGGCCTCGACTTGGCGGCGCTCCAGATCCAGCATCGCCGTCCGCATGCCGACCAGACCGGACATGTAGCCGTCGGCACCGCCCGCGCGCCACGACGCGACGTTCTGGAGCCGGCGGTGCAGAATGTCCAGCCTCTGGCGCAGGATCGCCAGACGCTCGGCGGGGAGCAGCAGGTCGAAGTAGGCGACGCGGACGTAGAACTCCGCCTCCCGCCTTGCCCGGTCCGGCGGGAAGTCCACGACCAGGTCGTGGAGTATCTCCGAGCCCAACGAGGTCAGGTGGTACAGGTGTTTGTCCGGCCGGCCCTGCTGCTGGACCACCTCCCGCGTGATCGCACCCATCTCCTGAAACGTCGCCAGAGCCGGATACAGCTGGCTGTTGTTCATCTGATAGAGGCCGCCGAGCGTGGCCTCCACCGCCTGCTTGATCTCGTACCCGTGCCTGGGGCCTCGGCGCAGCAGTCCCAGTATCAGGATATCCGTGAACAGTGGAGCCACCCTTTCCGTCATAGGTCGATCTGACCTATGTCAAGTGGACCTAAAGATAGACGGCCGCTCACCCAGTGTCAAGCGACCTGGCTCCGGTTGCCCGGGCGCGGGAGGACGCGGCGACTCCCACCGCCAAAACAGCGCCGGTCGGATGCCGGGGAGGGTGCGCATGGCGTCACTGCGGTTCGGCGACGGCCGGGACTGGTTCTTCGAGCGGCGTTTCGGGATGTTCATCCACTGGGGGCTCTGCGCGATTCCCGCCTGGCACGAACAGATCCAATGGCGGCGCGGCATACCCCGCCGCGAGTACGCGAAGTTGCTGGAGCGGTTCAACCCGGTGCGCTTCGACCCGGACGCCTGGCTGGATGTCGCCCTGCGCAACGGCATGGAGTACGTCTGCTTCACGGCCAAGCACCATGACGGCTTCTGCCTGTGGGACACCCGGCTGACGGACTTCAACGTGATGCGCAGTCTGTACGGGCGGGACGTCCTCGCCCTCAGCGCCGCGGGGTGCCCCTCTGCCTCTACTACTGGTGCGTCGACTGGCATCACCCGCACTACCCCAACCAGGGGCGGCATCACGAACTCGCCGCGCCCGAGGACGGGGACGTGCCGGATCTGGACCGCTACCTGGAGTTCCTCAGGGGCCAGATTCAGGAACCGCCAACTACGGCACGATCCACGGCCTGTTCTGGGACATGAACGTCCCCGGGCACCGCGACCAGTCGATCAACGCCATGGTCCGAGCCCTGCAACCCCAGGCCGTCATCGATAACCGCGGCTACGACGAGGGCGACTACGACACCCCAGAGCGCCATGTGCCCGAGGGCCGCCGGTTCACCCGGCCGACGGAGGCGTGCCAGTCGGTCGGGCGCGAGAGCTGGGGCCACCGGGCGGACGAAGACTACTATTCGAGCCTTCTCCTGCTGCAGAGCATCGACCGGATCTGGCGCGGGGTGAGTGGGGCTCCAGGCTCCCCCTGCGACGATGGGATCACCCGTGCTGGTGACCTGGAGGTCGGAGATGAGGTGGTACGTGGTATCGACTCGGACGCGACGCTCGCGCAGGCGCCCGCCCCGCTCCACGATCTCGATGTGTTCGGAACGCTCGCGAATGGTGACTCCCGCTAGTGCCGCGTCCCAGAAGTTCGTTCCAGCCGGGATGACCAACTGATCGCACCCGAGCCGTGCCAGGGTGAACAATGAACCTTTTCAATAGTCAGGAATGGTCAACCCAGGAGTCCGCCCAAAGCCGCCTCAGACCGCGTGCCGGTCCCCGGCCCGAACACGCGGGTACTTGCCCCACCCCGCAAGCGGGGTGGGGGGGCTCACCTCCCAGCCGCGCACTCGTCCGCGCGGCGCCAAAAAAGGGGTGCGCAAAACCAGCCCGTCGCCGGGCCGGCCTCGCGCACCCCTTGATCACCGTCGCAGCCCTCGCCGCAGGCGACCCGGACCACCCGACGGCTTCACGCCGCCCTGGCGGCCTTCCCTGGCCGCCCCAGAACCCGCCCCGCACCTCCTGGTACGGACCCGCCCCGCCGCCCGGCCGGGGCCGGACGAGGGGGCCATCGCCGCCTGGTGGCGGCTGCCGCGCCTGTGGCGCGGCCCGGAACCCTGGGTCACCCTGGCCCCAACCTGGGGGCCCCTGGCCCCGCGTAGTGAGCGCGGCCCGCGCTGCTGGGTCACCTGAGCCTTCACGGCCCCTGCCCGGCGCCGCTCAGCGGATCCGGGCCTCGTGGAACCGGGTCGAGCCGGCTATGCGCGGGCGCGTCCCCCGCCCTGCTCGCGGCCGCCTCCCCTGCGCCGGTGCGAGTGGCGCTTGGCCGCTGGGAGTTCCCGCCGCCCGTTCGGCGGCTGCGGCAGGATCAGTATAGCGCCACGCCCCTCCGGAAACGGGGGCGGCGGGTCACGCAATCACCCGGAGCCGGAAATGGCGAATCTCATGCTGGTGCTCTGGTCGCTGGACACGATCGACTGGAGGAACCCGCCGGCGTCGGTCGAGCAGATGCGGATCGTGACGCGGGCGAAGGCTGGGGACATCGTGCTGATGCATCCGACGGCGTCGACGGCGGAGGCGCTGGCGGGGATGATCCGGGGGGTGCGGGGTAAGGGGCTGGCGCTGGTCACGCTGGACCGGCTGCTGTCGCCGGCGCGGGGGCCTTGGGATGAGGGCGTGGGGCGAGTGACGCATGGAACAGGTAGAGGCCTCACAGAGGCGGTTACGGCGGGAGCCCGGTTCCCCGGGCGCGGCTACGACGTTTCCCGAGGTCCATTGACTACGATGCGACGCGGTCAACTAGGGAGAAAATCCCCCACGCATTTCCAGCCGGGTGGGCTCCGGGTGGGACCCTGTGCCCGTCTCAGGTGCTGCGGTAGGTACACCAACGGTCATGCCACCGCTTCGATCGTTACCTTAT
>Ga0080006_1179368_pt1 | contig 56024 bp, 40 predicted proteins | sample RS3BMetagenome_FD_69209 | JGI IMG/M metagenome (GOLD analysis project Ga0080006, IMG submission 69209) | Ferric oxide microbial mat and aquatic microbial communities from Rainbow Spring, Yellowstone National Park, USA - RS3B (SPADES... ...
CCAAACTAAAGCGAGCTCCTCCGGACCCTCTCCTTCGAAGTAGGAAGAGCTCAAATCGTAGAAGACCATCTTGGGCTTCAAGGAAAAAAAGATCTTTAGGCCCAAGCAAAAAGGCCTACTTCGATCTTCCCCTTCCTTTGAATCAGCTCATTCAGCGATCTTTCCTCGATCGTAGTAGCTCTCCATCAGTCGAACGTATAGGCTATTCTGCAGACTACTGCAGAATAGTCTGTTAGATAAGACAGTGGTACAGGCAGCTCTGTTGTAGCCTTACAGGCAGTCCTTAGGAAAAGGGCTGCACCTATTTTAAATCGGGCCAAATTCCAATTGTTTGTATTAGATTTTGGGTGGTTGACATTGAACCAATTCTTTTAGTGAGGCGATTGATCACAATTAACTTTCTAACACGTAAGAAAATAGCAATGGTGCTACAATGGTCGCATCGGATTCGATAACAAATTTCGGAGTATTCTTCCCTAATTTTCCCCAGGAGATTTTTTCATTTGGAGAGGCACCACTATACGAACCGTAGCTTGTTGTCGCATCGCTGATTTGGCAGAAATATCCCCATAAAGGGATATTCTGAAGTTGCATATCCTGATGTAGCATGGGAACGACGCAGATTGGGAAATCACCGGAAATGCCACCTCCAATTTGAAATAGCCCTAAAGAATGGTTTTTGGTTGTCTGAAGATAATATTGGGCAAGCTCCATCATATACTCTATGCCACTTTTTATTGTCATAGGATCTTTAATATGGCCTTGAAGACAATGGGCAGCATACATATTGCCAAGGGTAGAATCCTCCCAGCCAGGGACAACTATAAAAAGGTTTTTTTCCATAGCTGCAACTACCCAGCTATCTTTTGGATCAATTTGGTAAAAAGGCTTTAACTTTCCTGATTTTAAGATTTTCCAAACAAATTCGTGAGGAAAAAATCGTTGTTTTTTCTTGTCTGCTTCTATCCATTCCTCAAGGATTACCCGTTCAATCCGTCGCATAGCTTCTTCTTCTGGAATGCATGTATCAGTGACACGATTGAGATGCTTTTCATATAATGCAACTTCTTCATCCGCACTGAGTTCTCTATAATGAGGAATCATTTGGTAGTCGTTATGAGCCACAAGGTTGAAAATATCCTCTTCTAAATTAGCCCCTGTACACGAAATGGCATGCACCTTATCCTGCCTGATCATTTCTGCAAGAGAAATGCCTAGTTCAGCGGTGCTCATAGCTCCCCCAAGGGCAATCATCATCTTTCCCCCCGATTCAATATGTCGCACATACCCTTGCGCTGCTTCTTTAAGGGATGCGGCATTAAAATGTCTGAAATGATGATCTATAAACTGCTTTATTGTTTGAGATTTCATATTTATACTCCTAATTATCGAAAGCGAATATGGATTCTATAACAACTGAAAGATCTTTCATTTTAATGAATCGGAATTTAACGTAAAACCAAAAGTAAAATAGAAAAGTAACTTTTTAACACTTTCAAAATGACCATCCTACTTGTCTAGTAGAGCTTCTTTAGAAAATAAGAAAAGGATAGAAATTAAAAGAATGATCAAGACATGCATCTAGAGCAGAAAATCCGCCGGCAAAGCCTGTTATTCAACCAAAAAAAGCGGGAAAATCTTTTTCAATGTAATTTGCAGGAAAAAATGTTCCAGATTAGCTTTAAAAAAGCTCATGCGATCTTTCTCCATTGTGTTTTTCCTGTGATGTTTCCGTTAACATGCTTGATCTGCTGTGGGACTTTAGGGTTAAAAAGAAGAAGCCTTTTGAGCTTTACTATGGCAATTTCTCTCCATCCCTTGTCCTGTTTCTTGCAAGAATTGAAAAATTATGGTATTCAATCCACTTTCTGCTAAGCTCACAAAAGCCATTTACCTTAAGGATGACTTGCACAAGGTTCTAAGTGAAATACTTAGAGTAAGAATATTAATTCAGGAATGAACTCTCCATTGATCGGACAAACGGTAACTTCCAAGAGCAAGTCAAATTTGGCTCTTTCCTTTTTTTGTTTACCTAAAGAACAAAGATGGGCCATGACTGTCTTTTATGCCTTTTGTCGGGTAATCGATGATATTGCCGATTCAACAGTTCTTTCTACCCATGAAAAAAAGGAAGGGATCCTTTTTTGGAAAAAAGAGGTAGAAAAAATCTATTATTCAGTTCCTTCTTCCCCATTGGGCAAAGAACTTAGTCAAGTCGTTCACAAATGGAATTTGTCCCAGGAAATGCTTCAGGAGATAATTCTTGGGGTAGAAATGGATATAGAAAAAAGAAGATATAAAAATTTCGACGAGCTTTCTTTATATTGTTATCGAGTTGCGGGAGCTGTTGGTTTGGTGAGCATTGAGATTTTTGGTTGTCGCCATGCTCTTAGCAAAGACTATGCGCTGGCTTTGGGGACAGCTTTTCAACTGACAAATATTCTGCGGGATGTTCCCAAAGATTCTTCTTTTGGTAGAATCTATTTCCCTTTAGATGAGCTGGAAATCCATGGGATCACTGAAGAAGACATACTTTCTTTGAGATGGAGCCCAAAAATCCGCGATTTTTTTAGATTACAATATTTTCGAGCAAAGCATTACTTTGCCAAATCTTCCAAACTGATTCATCCATTGGATAAGCCAAAACTGCTGGCTGCAGAGATCATGAGTTCAGTCTATAAAGCCATCTTAGAAAAAATAAAAACAAAACAGTTTGATGTGTTTCATCATTCAATTCGCTTAAATAAGGCTCAAAAGCTTGCTTCTATACTTAAGGTTTTGTTCAAGCATGCTTTTGGTATTGACACTCTTCCTTCAGGACCTCCAAAAAAGGTTGTGATTCTTGGAGGTGGTTTTTCTGGGGTATCTGCTGCCTTAGAGTTGATCTCCCTTGGTCATGAGGTAATCCTGCTGGAATCAAAATCAAAATTGGGGGGAAGGGCAGGAAGCTTCCTAGAGCCTCAGACCAAACAAATAATAGATACTGGTCAACATATAATGATGGGCTGCTATCAGCATACTTTAGAATTTGTTGAGAAAATCGGCATCAGCTCAAAGCTATTATGGATCGATCCTTTAAAACTTAGTTTTGTTAGTGAAAAAGGCACTTCAGTGCTCTCGGCTGGAAATCTTCCTGCCCCTTTCCATCTGCTTGTAGCCCTCCTCCGTTATTCAGAGCTTTCGGTGAGCGATTGGTTTAAAGCCTTTTTTTTCCTCCTTTCTGTTATTCTTCGTGAAAAACCCTCTGAAAATGAATCAGTCTTCGATTGGCTAAGAAGAAAGAAGCAGAGTGTTTCATTAATTCGCTCCCTTTGGGAGCCCCTCTGTGTGGCTGCATTAAATTTGTCAATAGAGAAAGCTTCAGCAGAGCTCTTTTATTCTGTATTGAAAAAAACCCTATTCGGCAAAAGAAAAGATCTCAGTCTTATTTTTAGCCGAGTAGGATTAAGTGAGCTATTTTCTAATGAGTTCGAACGGCTGATAAATGCGTGTGGAGGAAAATTATTTTTTAGAACTTCTGTTTGTTCTCTGGAATTTGAAGAGAACTATTTGAAGTCTATCAAAACTGTCGATGGTAAAGAGTTTACATCCGATTCCATTGACTATTTTTTATGCGCCCTTCCGTGGCATATATTGGGTAGTTTGTTGCCAAAGGAATCGTCCTTGAAAAAAAACTGTGAATCTATCGAACAGTCTCCAATTCTAAGTTTGTATTTTTGGGTTGATCGATCTTTTACGGACCAACCTGTTATAGGGTTTTTAGATTCTCCAGTACAATGGCTTTTTTCAAGAAATCTAATAATGGATAAAGAACTATTGTCTTTTCCTTTTTATTCTTATGTTGCAGTAATTAGTGCTCCTCCAAAAAATATCCTCAGTTTGAATTCTAAAGAGATTGAACAAATCATATGGAAAGAAGTTAACCGGCTAATACCCCGCTCAATAGAATCAAAGCTTTGTGGTAGCTTTCTTTTTAAATCTCTAGGTGCTACCCCTAAATTTGATCCCACTTCTTTAAAATATAGGCCACCTGTTCAGACAGAATGGAAAAATTTTGTTATTGCAGGGGATTGGACAGATACGGGACTGCCTGCTACAATAGAAGGAGCTGTTCTAAGTGGCAAAAAAGCAGCACAATTCATCGATTCTTTAACTCCTCTTTCAAAATCGACCTTAGCTGGTTTTTGTACGGAAAAAAGAGTCTAAAAATATACTCTTACTGTCCCTTGGATCCAAAAAGGAAGTTGAGGAACAATATAATCATAGTTAAAATTTCTAGCTGCACTAAAGCCTGGGGCACCTGGTAACCAATAATGTTCGTTGGTGATGTTATAGAGGTAGAGGCTAGCTTCCCATCTTTTTGAGCTGTAGAAGATTCTAGCATTGAGGGTATACCAGGAGGGGATCCGAGTGGAGTAGGTATAAAAGATGAAATTCCCACTTTCAGCTAAAGCCCAAAGGGAGATGCCTAGGCCGTTATCGAACTTATAAGTGGCCATTATGTTGCCGTAGTTATGAGGGAAGCCGATGAAAGGGTAGTTGAGAGGGGGTTCATTGACCAGTGGGTCTACGGGTAGGCCATAGAGTTTAGCAACAGAACTAGAATAGGGTTGTAAAGCTAAAGGTCCTAGGGGGAGTCCCTGCCAGAGTTCTTGGCCTGCGATGAAGGCATAGCCGAAGTTAAGCCAGAAGTTTTTGTTAGGCTGATAGTTGGCGTTTAGCTGTGCGCCTTTGATAGCGATTTGAGTGGTTGCTATAGGGCCTCCGGGGATGACTTGAGCGGGGATGTAGCCTGTTTGATAGTAACCGGAGACTCCTAGGAAAAGTTTATCATGGAGCAGGCTAAATTTGGTGCCTACTTCGTAGAGGAAATTGTTTTGATGGTAATACGCGGAGGGGAATTCTGGGGCGAAGCTGCCGAACTGGGAAAGGAGCGTGGTTTGGCCGTAGAAGAAAGTGAAGTAGCTAGTCATCCAGGGGAAGGGTTTGTAGCTTGGACTGATGGTGAGCTCGGGCTGAACAATGTTCATGGAGGTAGAAGTGTAAGGGGGTAGACCAAAAGAGGGGGCAACTTGTGAAATTTCAGCGGGGGTACCAGGAGGAGGGGAGGCTTGCACAAAAAAAGCATTCATTCTTCCAGCAAGCATAAGGCTCCATTGGTCGGTAAAATTGATCTGGTGCTGATAGAACGGGGAAAGGGTAGAAAAGGTGTCAGCTGTGGAGAGATAGTTAAAAACATTATAGTACATTCCTGGGCGGCCAGGAACAGGAATATCGGTAAGATAGGGGTTTTGGAAAAGAGGACTAGTAGCTGCTGCAAAAGAAACAATGGGGCTGAAATCACTGTATGTCAGCGGTTGAGTCAAATTCCAGATATTAATAGGTGAATGCCATACACCAGAGTATTCGGTGTCTGAAAAATATCTAAACTCAATGCCTGCGTCTATCATATGATGCAAAAGAAGCGAATGGGCTTTAGTAGATTCTTCTGCTGTTTCTTTTAAGCTATCCGTTTCTTTATTTCCAGGAAGTGTATCAAACTGGGCTCTTAGTTCCAGTCTATCATCAAAATCATAACCAGAGGGAAGTACCGCCCAAAATGTTGATGGAATGGCTTGATCGATCAGCGTGCTGAAATATTCGAAAAGGGAGTTATTTACAACAGAAAGATTGTCGTTAATCTTGAGATTTTCAATCGCTTGAGCTACATAATAGGTTTGATTTGTTGTATTTTCTGGGTTGGCAAATAGATTTGTCCTTCTGCTTATCGGAACTAAAGGTCCCCAATCTACCGCATAGCCAGCCCCAGGAGGAGCAGTACCAGGACCAGGATGGAAGACCCCAGGAGGTCCATACCAACCAGCCCACGTTCCAGTTTGATAGAGATCATTATCGATCAAGGATTGGGTGGGTCTATTCAGGCCAGCAACAGTATTTAAATGATTTAGGTCCAGTTCGGTATTAAAATCAATGGATAAATTTTCGTAAGGTTTGGCTCCAATATTCAGATAGAAACACTGTCTTTGAAGATAAGCTCCATCATAGTAATTGTAAGGGGCATAGCCATCTTGACCGAAATAATCGAACCGATAAGCAAGCTTATCCTTTATCACAGGACCTCCTAGATCGATATTCCACATATTGGTTGAATACATGCCAACGGTGTAACTGGCGTTGCCTCTGAATTTGTCGAAATAGGGTTGTTTGGTCACCTCATTGGCAAATCCTCCCGCAAGCTCCTGAGGACCATACACAATGCTGACTGGTCCTGTAACGACATCTAAATTATCGTACGCATTCATGTTCATAAGCGGCCCCCATTGTGCAGATTGGCTAAAACCAACAAGCATGCCATTTCTGTATGTTGTGGCGGGTAATCCTCGGATGACAGGTTCAGCCACAGGGCTACCGGTCATTTGAGTAGGGTTAACTCCAGGAGTAAAAGCGGCTAGATCATTTACTGACTGTGCATTAATGGTATTCATTTCTTGCCTTGTAACCACTTGCACCGTTCTTGGTGTTTCGATGATTTTCATGGCAGGTCCAAGAACACCTGTTTCCTCATTAGTAGAAACAACATTTTCTTCTTCGGGTAATTCTTCTTGCGCTGTGACGCTTATTGGCAAAAGGATTGGTAGATTAGGTGGAAGCTTTGCCTCTGGCCCAGAAGGCGGAACAGTTGGAGCTGTTTCAGGGGGGGAAGTAGGAGAAGTCTCCTCTGGGTGAGCTCCTTCTGTAGGGGGTTGATTTTCGGGAGAAGGCTCGGTGGATTCTTGTGGGGGAAGTTGCTCTGTAGAAGGCTGACCAGTCGAAGGAAGTTGGGATTCTTCAGCAGAGGGTTCTCCTTGAGTGTTAGGAAGTGGTAATTCTTTTGCAGGTTGAGAAAAAAGATTGAGCGAAAAAAAGAATGTGACAAACAAAAAAACACTAAGGGCAAAAGGGTTTATTTCTTTTAGATAAACCATAACATGGATCGAAGTAAAATTGCCTAAGGCATTTCATTGAGATGACAGATAAATTTCAAGAATAACCTTTTTTATCCGCTGCCTGCGCTTTGTTATTCTCTTGAAAGCTTTTTTTATGAAAAACAATCTACTGAACTAAAATTCCCATCCTCCTACTCGTGAACTGGCAGAACACCGGTTACTTAGTCAAGCGGAACTGGACAGGGACAACTGCCTGAGATTCCACAGGGACATTCCCAGACATTGCCGGATGAAATCTCCATCTTTTGACAGCATCCATAGCTGCGGAGTCAAGATCATGGAATCCTGAACTCCTATAGATGCTCAGAGAGGAAACGGTACCTGCAGGAGATATCTTCACCCAAATATAAACCGTTCCTTGTTCTCCTTTTTTCCGGGCATCTTCAGGATAAATAGGCGGAGGATTTTTGAGATAATCCGGCATGGCCATAGCAGTGACACGCTGAGAAACAGGCTGTGGAGGTCTGGGTGCTGGTTTTTTTAATGGCTGAGCCTTTGGTTTTTGGACAACTGCCTTTACCATGTCATCAGGATGAATAATGGGTTGCTTTGGGGATTCGGTTTTTGGTTGAAGTTGTTGTGGTTCTGGCGAAGGGACAAGTTCTATCATGGATGGGGGCAGCGCAGGTGGATTCAAATTTGATTTAGGACTAAGAGATAATCCAAGCCCAAAAAGTAGGATGGCGTGGAAACTGACCGAAAGTATCCATCCCCAAACTTCAGAATCTATCTGAATTTTATTGGTAAAATTTTGACATTTTTCAATCGCATCTGAAAACAAGCCATGCTCCTCGTGTGCTACAGAAGGCTCTGCAGTAAAGTATGTTTTGCTCTGATTTTTCCATAGTACTTTTATCATTTGACACCCCCTTTCTCCTATTAATTTCTTTTTCTTTCCTTCGACCTTAGGAAGAATTTCTGTAAGAACAAATTAATCTCTAGAAGTTTAATTTAGCGAAAATCGTAGTTTAATTTTTCTTAAAGTTATAGGATAGGGAGCAAAAAAATATTAGACTAGCCTAAAGAGATTAGCAACGGGAATAAAGGGTAGCTGGGTTTGTTTGGGGCCATGGCATTGGTATGGTACTGCTATTTCTAGCCCTTCTGCCGGTATGAACTATGGACTTGGTAGGGTTGAAAATAGTTGCCAACAGATAGATTAGGTTTTGGTTATTCTCGGATAAATGGAAAGCTTGGCACAATATAGAGAATTTAGCTGTTTGTAGCGGATCGTCATGTTACCATGAACTGATACGAGTGCTTGAATAATTCTTTTCCCAAGTCCTAAATTGCCAGGCCTTGTCTTTGTTGGCTTGATTCTGTTGAAAACATAGAGTTGGGCGCTGTTCACCCCTATTTTTTTCATTCGTATAGTAATGTCTCCAAAGCCATGCTTCATAGCATTGGCCATTAAGTTATAAAGAATCTGTTTGAGATAGGATGGATCGGCTTCAATGGAGATTCCGGCTTCTTTTTCCACATATATGTGACGGCCTTCGTTTTCACAAAGAAGTCTAAAGCCTTCGATAATGATTTCTGTAGTTTTCTCAAGTTCCATTTTTTCCCAATGGATGGTCAGATTCCCTTTTTCTGCTTTAGTTAAAAGGATGGCTCTTTCCATATGCTGTTGCAACCGCTCCAATTCAGACTCAATCGCTTCAGCAATTTCAGGATCCATTTTTTCCAATGATTTTTCTAATCGGATTTTTGCAAGTGTCAGCGGTACCCGCAGCTCATGAACTAGTTCAGCAGCTTCTTTTCCAGACTCTTCAACAACCTTTTGTATTTTAGAAAGCAGCTTGTTGATTTCATTGACAAGAGGTAAAAATTCTTCGGGATAACGATCGGCTTTAATTCTTTGCCATGGGTTATGGGGGTCAATAAGCTCGAGATCAGAACGCAGCTGTTCAATTGGTTTACTCAACAATTTTGCAAGAGCATAGCCTGCAACCCCAAAACTGACAACCATTGCTAAAGCATATGAGGCTTCCCAGCGGACTAATTCTCTTCGATGTTCTTTGGATTGAAGGAACCTGGCTTCTTTTGCGGCAGCGATCCAATGGAAAATAGCGGATAAGAAAAGAAAAATGAAAGAAAAAACAACAGTAAAAAGATGCCAGCGTCTTAACATTTCATTTATCGGTTGGATGTTTTAAAATAAAACCAACTCCTCTAATCGTATGGAGCAGGGGAGGCAAGCCTGGCAAATGAATTTTTTGTCTTAAATGATTGATATGGACATTTACTAAAGCAGTTTCTGAATCAAAACATCTATCCCAAATTTTTTCGGTGATGACGGCTTTATTAACAGGGTTTGGAGCTGATTCGAGTAAAAGCCGTAAGAGCTCAAACTCTCTATTAGTCAGTTCGATGCTCTGGCCTGCACGAGAAACCGTTCTACGGGTAAGATCCATCTCCAGATCTTCGAATTTGAGTACCGAAGGAGTAATAGGAGAACGTCTGCGCAAAAGAGCCCGAACCCTGGCAAGCAGTTCTAGCGTTGAAAAAGGTTTGGTTAAATAATCATCTGCTCCCGCATCCAAACCATGGACGCGGTCGCTAACTTCAGCTCTGCCAGATAAAAAAAGAATGGGAAGAGAGATCCCTTTTCGACGAATCTGCTTCACAATGCCAATGCCATCCTTTTCCGGCAACATCAAATCAAGGATTGCTAAATCATAAGAGTAATTTTCTAAAAGCCATTGGGCCTCTTCCCCATCTTCACATTCCTCAACACTATACCCTTCAGCTTGCAAGGCTCCTTTGACATGCTTACGGACTTTTTGATCATCTTCCACAATCAATATCTTCATCCTAGATAGAAATATGCTTCAAAAAAGCCGAAATTTCAGCCAACCTTTTCTTGCTTAGGGCATAATGCGCTGCGCCATTCTTCGTAAAGCCATAGAGCGATCAGCGGCATCGATAACCACTTCTATAAGCCAGAAGGAATCTCTGTTTACAATGGCTCTTTCAATAGCCTCTTTCAGCTCTCTATTTGTTTTTACCACGCAAGATCTTCCACAGCCCAACAACTCAGTAATTTTGCTATAATTCCAATTCATTAAGTCGTTGAACGGTCCATCTAGAAAAATCCGTTCAGTAGAATATCCACTATTGTTCAACAACAGGATAATGGGATGGAGCTTATATCGGCAGGTAGTTGAAAGCTCAATGCCTGTCATTTGAAAAGCACCATCCCCACAGATCACAAAAGGAATCAGATGAGGCTTTGCTAATGCTGCTCCTATAGCAGCAGGAATAGAAAATCCAACAGAAGCATAGTAGGCGGGACTGATGAATTCAGTGCTTTCATGGATAACCAGATCTATGGAACCAAAAAGCGACTCGCCAACATCAGCAATGACAACAGTTTGAGAAGATAAAAAGGCGTTGACGATTGTAAAAAAAGAGTTGACTGATACTCTTTGATTTTCATCGATCTGATCGATGGAACGGATGGAAGGATGGGGGAGATTCTGAGGGAGTGTTTTTCGAATGTTTAAAGACAAAAGGCCTCGGACGAAGTCTTCAAAGCGAACATCTTCAAAGGTATGGTGACGGATCATTAGCTTTTCGCTTGTCGCATAGATACATTTGCCCATATCTAACACCGATCGTGTTGAGCCTAAGGTAATGTCGGTCATGAACACTCCCAGGAGGATCAGACAGTCGCTTTTTTCAAAAAAGGCGCATACCTCTTCGCTTCCTGTTGCTCCTTCATAAACGCCGATATAATGAGGATGGGTTTCAGCTATAACCGATTTGCCCAACAGAGTGGCGCTTACGGGAATACCGGTTGTCTCGGTTAGCTGCTCAAGCTCCTTTTGTAGGCCAAATCTCTGAATTTCAACATCTGCCAGAATGAGCGGCTGGGTGGCCGTTTCTATCATTTGCTTTGCTTCCGTTAGAGCTTCCTCCAAAGCCTTTGGATCGGAATGAAAATCTCCCGATAAAGAGATTTCGTCTGGAATAGCTATTTCAGCGCTTGCCATATCTCTAGGAATTTCTAAGTAGGCGGGTCTTTTGTATTGAAGTGCCAACCAAATGGCTTTTAGGATCTGCTCACCAATGTCCCGAGGATTTTCTAAAATGGCTGCAAACACAGTCAAAGCTTCAAAAACCTTCAACTGGGTGTTGAAATCTTTTACCTTATGATGGAGGAGGGGATCTTTTTTCCTTTCACTTATGCCTGGTGCTCCGCTGATGACAAGCACTGGCGATTTTTCCGCATATGCTTCTGCTATTGGATTGGTGACTTTGAGCCCTCCTACACAGTAAGTGATGCAAACAGCACTTAGCCCATTGAGTCTAGCATAAGCGTCCGCAGCAAAACCAGCTCCTTGTTCATCACAAGTATTAATGATCTGTAGGCCTTCTTTGATAAATGTATCAAGAATTTTTAGCGAATAGTCTCCAGGCACTCCAAATACATGGAGGACCTTGTGGGCCAGAAGTTGTCGAGCGAGATATTGAGTAGTTGTCATGCTTATGTTTTAGCTTAAAAATCGATTTTTTAGGAATTTTCTTTTTGGTTTTTCACACTTTTTAACGGCTGGTTGGAGTAGTCCACTATTTCTTTGAGAAAAGGAGCTGTAGGGCTATGCCGGATTTCCGCTAAGGCTTCAGGCGTTCCTGTTCCTATGATTTTACCCCCCTCTTCCCCTGCTCCTGGACCAAGTTCGATGACATAATCGGCTTCGGCGATAACATCAGGATGATGTTCAATGATCACAACCGTGTGTCCATATTCCACTAAGCTCTGGCATAAATGCAGAAATTTTTCAATATCGGCTAAATGAAGCCCAATAGTCGGTTCTTCCAAAAGATATAAAATTTTGGGTTCTTTCTGGGCGCCCCATTCAAACATTTTTTGAATGCGCTTTTGCTCCATGGCGATGAGCTCTTTGGCTAGTTTAATCCTTTGAGCCTCTCCTCCAGAAAGAGTGGGAGTAGGCTGACCAAGACATAAATACGAAAGACCTATTTCACAGAGGATCGAAAAGGGTTTTCTTAGTTTTTCGATAGAAGAAAAAAAATGGCAAGCTTCGGCAACGGTCATATGGAGAACTTCAGCTATTGATTTTCCCTTATACAAAATTTCAAGGGTTTGCGGATTATACCTTTTGCCTTCACAAGACTCGCAAGGAAGGTAAAAAAGAGGAAGCAGAGGCATGCTGATCTGAATTGTCCCATTGCCTAAACAATCAGGACATCGGCCTTCTTTAGAGTTATAGCTAAACCGGCTTTTAGTATATCCGCGCTGTCGGGCCAGTGGGGTTTGTGAAAAAAGATCCCTAATGCTATCAAACAAACCTAAATAGGTTATGGGGGTTGATCTAGAGTTCTTGCCTATGGGCATCTGATCAACAAAACAAACCGAACTGATGGCTTCGGCTCCACTCAGACGCTTCCAGCAGCCTTTTATAGAGCTCCTATGTGATTTACCAATAGCTTCTTTCACAGCCATAAAAATGCCATCTCTAAGCAATGTGCTTTTGCCTGAACCACTAACGCCACAAATGACAACGAGCCGACCTAGGGGGATTTCCACTGTTAAATCATGAAGATTATTCGAAGAGATCCCTTCAATCTTAAGCCAAGCTGTGTTCTTCTTGCAGCTTCTTCGTTTTCTTCCCATCCAAGGATGCTTCATTGGTTTGGTGAGGTACTGGGATGTCAAAGAGTTTTGAGAATGAAGGAGAGCCTGATAATTTCCTTGAAAGACAACTTGTCCTCCCTCTGATCCAGCTCCAGGACCTAGATCTACGATTTTGTCCGCTCTTTTCATTGTCTCTGTATCATGTTCGACGATGACAAGGGTATTGCCTTTAGTTTTCAGCGCTTCCAGACTATTGAGTAGTTTTTGGTTCTCGGTTGGATGAAGTCCGATGGTTGGTTCATCGAGGATATAAAGGATGCCTTTGAGATTAGAACCGAGTTGGGAACATAAATAAATTCTCTGCAGTTCTCCTGCCGATAAGGACTGAGAGGATCGCTCCAGACTTAAATAGTAAAGCCCTATGTTACAAATAAATTCGAGTCGTTTAATAATTTCTGGAACGATTTTTTCTACAATCTCTTTTTGTTTTACAGATGACTCGATAGAGCGCATATAGTTAACTAGCTCCCCTATAGGAAGCGAGCAGAGGAAGTCAATGGTCGGTTTTGTATTTTGTAATAGCCAGGGAAGAAACACTGATCTAGCCAGAGCGTTGAGTCTTTTCCCTTGACAGTCAGGACAAAGCATCGGCTGTTGCTCTGCCTGGTCCTCTTCCTCTCCGACTGTTCCCTTTCCCAGACAGGTTGGACACCATCCTAAGGGAGAATGAAACGAAAATAGTCTTGGATCAAGCTCATCGAAGCTTTTCCCACTTTGAGGGCAGTGAAATTTAGTACTAAAAAGATAGTCTTTCTGATTTTTCGCATCACATAAAATGAGCGTTTCTTTTCCTAAACTCAAAGCCAAGGCAACATTTTTCTTTAACTCTTCAAATGAAGTAGTTTCGTTGACATTTCCGATCCAAAGATCAATGGTATGATTCTTAAATCGGGAAAGGCTGGGAAATTGCTGGCAATCATACCACTGACCATCTATGCGAAAGCCTGCATAGCCCTTTTTTTGAGCCCATTTCCCAAGCGCAACATAAATACCTTTTCTTTCTCTAATCAGAGGAGCTAAAATTCGGTATTCTTCTTTAGAGGAGAGTCTGAAACGAATTGCTTCTAATATATCTTCCTGAGTTTGCCGTATGGCTTCTTCTTTTGTTTCAGGATCAAAAGGAATGCCTGTTTTGGCAAAAAGTAATCTAAGGTAGGGATAGATTTCAGAAAGGGTACCAACGGTACTCTTAGATCCTGGTCTGTTGGATCTCTGTTCAATTGCTATGGATGGAGGCAGACATTCTATATCGTCAACCTGTGGTTTTTCAAGAGATTGGATAAATTGTCTGGCATACCCTGAAAGAGAATCTAGAAATCTTCTCCTGCTCTCAGCAAAAAGAACGTCAAAGGCCAAGGTCGATTTCCCCGATCCGCTAATTCCGGTAAAAACAGTTGTTTTGGCTAATTCGATTTCGAGAGAAATGGACTTTAGATTGTGATGACGGGCTCCGCGAATGAAAAGAGATTGGCATTTTGATGGAAAAAAGGAAGAGGCTGTGGGAAGAAAAGAATGGCTTGCCCTAAGCTTTTCTTTCAAAAAGATCCCTGTAAAACTTTCTTTTGCTGCAGCAATAGTTTCAGGAGGGCCTTGGGCAATAATTTTCCCTCCCAGCTTTCCTCCTAAAGGTCCAAGGTCAATCACCCAGTCGCTTGAGAGAATAAGGTCCAAGTTATGTTCAACAACAATCAACGTATTCGCTGCATCAACAAGTTTTTGTAAAAGGCTGATCAGGCGTTTGACATCATCAATATGTAGTCCTGTTGTTGGTTCATCTAGAATAATAAGTCTCTGCTTTGTGTGGCTTCTTGTTTTCTTGTTGAACAATCTTTCGGAAAGGATTCCTAGAATCTTTAGTCTTTGAGATTCTCCTCCAGAAAGCTGATTGAGTGGATGACCAAGTTGCAGGTAATCAAGCCCGACTTCTTCTAAAAGAGTAAGCAAAGAACTGATTTTTTTATGAAGGTTAGCTTGTCGAGAACTATCGGCAGCCTGCGGATCAAAAAACATTAAAGCTTCTTTTGCTGTCATTCTCAAGATTTGATCGAGGGATTTCCCATGGTACTGAATGGCAAGGATATAGGGTTGAAATCTTTTGCCTTTACAGACAGAACAAGGGATAAAAACGTCGGAAAGAAATTGCATCTCTATTTTTTCGTAGCCAAGCCCAAGACATCTTGGACAGCGTCCCTCGCCTGAATTGATCGAAAAATGGCTTTCTTCTAGACCCTGAATTTGAGCAGCTTCAGTTGAAGCAAAAAGTTGTTTGACATAAGGCCAGATGCCTAAATAAAGAGCTATATTTGATCTTGGAGTTTTGAAAATAGGTGATTGATCTATTTCAATAACTTCTTCTATATTTTCCCAACCTTTGATTAGGGCTCTGTCTGTGAGGAATGGTCCTGGAGGAGGATTTATCTCTTGTATTTTGTGGAGGCTGTAAGAAATTATCTCTTGAACAAGACTGCTTTTACCACAGCCACTAACCCCTGTGATGGTGACAAATAAGCCTAGGGGAATATCCACATCTAGCTCTTGCAAATTATGGATAGTAGCTCTGCGAATTTCTAAAAAACCAGATTGGGGCTTCCTCCTTTTTTGGGGAATAGGGATTGTTTTTTTCCCACTGAGATAGGCTCCAGTTAAGGAAGAAGAGCATGAGCAGAGTCCTTTCAGGTCTCCGGCATAGATGACTTGGCCTCCTTCAGCTCCACTACCTGGCCCAAGTTCTACAATATAATCGGCATGCTTAATAACCGTCTCTTCATGTTCCACCACCACAACGGTGTTGCCTTGATTTCTAAGCTTTTGAATCAGTTGGATAAGCCTTGAACAATCTTTGGGATGCAGCCCTATAGTTGGTTCATCAAGAACAAAGAGAGTATTGGTGAGTTTGTTGCCTAAACAGATGGTCAAATTGGCTCGTCGTGTTTCTCCTCCAGAAAGTGTTCGACTCGCCCTATCCAAAGTAAGATAGCCCAGTCCAATGTCATGTAGATAGCAAAGCCGACTGAGGATTTCTTCTTTAATCCTCATGGTTGCTTGATCAAAGGCTGGAATCTCCACCCCCTCAACAGTATGGATCAGTTCGTTTATGGGGAGCTGGAGAAACTCTCCAATGGAAAGTGCTGTTTTGCCAGAATCAATTTTGTAGCAGAGAGTCTTTTTATTAAAACGGCTTCCATTGCATTCTGGACATTGGGAATAGAGACGATAGTGAGAAAGAAAAATCCGAATATGAGTCTGATAGGTTTTTTTCTCAAGAATAGAAAAAAACCCTTTTATACCACACCAGCAATCTTCTTCCACTAGAATTTCAGCGGACTCCTTGGAAGCCTCTCCATTGATAAGATAGTCCCATTCGGCAGCTGAGTAGGCCGATATTTTTTTGGAAAGAGAAATTTTTCTTTTTTTAAGCATTCTCTCTAAAAAAGCCTGCCAATGGGCAAAATTTGGGGATTGAAACGGTCGAATAGCACCCTGTGCAATGGATAGGGTTTTATCTGGTATTACTTTATCATAGTCGATTGTGATGATCCTGCCGAAACCGTGACAAGTAGGACAAGCCCCTTTAGGATTGTTGAAGGAAAAGAGAGCAGGAAAAGGTTCCTCAAATTCTATATTATCAATAGGACAGAGCAGCTTATCGCTAAAAACAAGACTTTCCTTCTCAGGAAGGAGGAGGATCATTAATCGACCCTTTCCAGACTTAAAACTCTCATCGAAGATTTCTAACAGCTCTGTTTTCTTATGCGGCTCGGTTCGTTGGAGGCTATGAACCACCAAAAGTTCTTGGCAACCGAAGTCTGTTCTCTCTAGAATTTCTTCATCGATCCGGATTATTTTGTTCTCAAACCAAATTTTTGAATATCCCTGGGATAGAAGCATCAGGCAGGCTTCTTTGAAAGGAGTGTGTGCTGAAAAGTGCACAGGAAAACAGATAAGAAAATCTTTTTGGGGATAGGCGCTATAAAGAAACTCTGTAAGGGTCTTAGGGGAGGATTTTCTTATTTTTTGATGGCATTGAGGACAGAGAGGATAGGCAAGCCTGGTGTAAAAAAGCTTTAAGTAATCAGCAATGCCGGTCATGGTTGAGACCGTACTTCTGGTATTGGCACTCGTATTGTCTTGTTCAATAGCGATAGCAGGTAAAATTCCTTCAATGGCTTCAGCTTTTGGTTTTTCGGCTCTTAAAAGAAATTGTCTTATGTATGGAGGAAAGGTTTCGATGTAACGGCTCTGGCCTTCGGCAAATAGGGTATCAAATGCCAGTGAAGATTTGCCTGAGCCACTAAGACCAGTAATGACAGTCAGAGCTTTATGCGGGATATCCAGATCGATGGCTTTTAAATTATGAGTACGGATTTTTCGCAACCTTATTGATTCGGTCTCATTCATATCATTCGTTATGTACTATTTTTCTTGCGCTTTTTACTTGCTTTCCAAACGAAGTCCTTTCAAATGATAAAAGGCCTCAAGAATGGAAAGGAATCAAAAAAGAAAATAAACTTAAAACTTTCATTCCTCCTATTAACCCACTAAAAGCATATAATGAAAGAAGCTTCTTTTCCAAAGAACTGTTGGGAAGAACCCTTTCTTAGAAGGCTATTAGTTCTCCCCCTAGCTCTAGCTCTTTCTAACTGTGCGGTTGGTCCAGACTACCATAGACCAGCAGTGGAAACACCTTTGGCTTTTAAGTGGGGGAACAGCCCTAATGCTGAAAAACCTTCGACAGGCCAGGACAATGTCTCGATAATAGAGCAACAGACTGCTTCTGGTAAAAGGTTCGAAGGGATCCGTTGGAAAAAAGCCCTTCCACAAGATGCGATTGCTAAAGGGGAGTGGTGGAAGATTTTCAAAGACCCTCTTTTGGATCAACTGGAAGCGCAGCTGTTGGTTGGCAACCAACAGCTCAAGGGTATTTATGCACAAGTGGTGGAGGCAAGATCTCTTGTAACTCAGTCACTTTCCAATTTTTTCCCTCACATTGGCTTTTATCCTTTTTATTCGCGCTTACGATTTTCTCAAAACCAACCCTTTTTCTTTCTACAGCATCCTGTGGTTTCACCTGTTCTTAGTTCTACTGGTAGTCCGACAGGACAATTTGTTCAATTTCAGACTGGATTACCTATTTATTGGAACGAATGGGCTTTGCCTCTTGCTGCATCCTACGAGGCTGATATCTGGGGAAGGTATCGGCGCGAACTGGAAGCAGCTAAAGCCTCTGCTCAAGCCACGCAAGCCGCATATGAATCTCTGCTTCTTACATTGCATGCAGAACTTGCCACTGACTATTTTTCCATTCGTTATATAGATGCTCAATTGGCTGTTTACCGCTATATGATAGACGTGTTTAGGGATAATCTTTATTTGGTGCAGAGCCGATATGATGGAGGGCTAGCCAATGAGCTTGATCTGGCAAGGGCTAAAACCGATTTGGCTAACCTCCAGTCTCAATATATTGGATTGGAAAACACCAGAGCCCAAATTGAAAACGCCATTGCAGTGCTTTTGGGTAAACCTGCTTCTTCTGTAAAGATTGCATCCAATCCAATTTCTGGATCTCCACCCGTACTGCCCGACTATCTTCCTTCGGATCTTTTACAGAGAAGACCTGATGTCGCTCAAGCCGAAAGACAAATGGCTGCGGCTAACGCCGACATTGGTGTGGCTCTAGGTGCTTTCTTTCCTTCTGTAAATCTTTTAGCTTCGGTAGGGTTACTGAGTTCTACTGTAGAAATGCTTTTTAATGGCTCAAGCAGGTTTTGGACTCTCGGCCCCTTTGTCAGTCTTCCTATTTTTGAAGGAGGTCAATTGGTGGCTGGCCTCCAACAAGCCAAAGCGGCATATCAAGCGGCTGTCGCCAATTACAGACAGGGGGTACTTGTAGCCTTTCAGGATGTCGAAAATGCTCTTGCCGCTTTGAAGATTCTTGAAGCGCAGCAAGAGGCACAACAGCGAACAGTCGCTTTTGCCAAAGATCAGTTTGACGTGTCCTTGGTTCGATTTAAAGAGGGATTAGTGAATTATATTGAAGTGGATACGACCGAACAGGTATGGCTAAATGCCCAACTGCTTAATCTCCAAATCCTAGGGGAAAGATTTATTGCAACAGTGGCTTTGATTAGAGCATTGGGAGGCGGATGGGAAGATTACAGCATGCGGCCAGTTGGGGCAAATCCCAAAATGAAGTCTTCCTCGAGATCTTGAAAGCGGATAGGAGTTTTCTATGGCTAGAATGATGTATGCTGCTAGCGAAAACGATCCGAATATGCTTTATGCCACCCAGATCCGTGTTCCTGATCCTTTTCTTTGGATTGAAACAGAGACAAAAAGCTATGCTTTTTTTAGTAAGCTTGAGATTGATCGAGCAAAACGAGAGGCTAAGGCCGATGTTGTGCTTTCCTATGAAGAAGCTAGCGGTGTTAAGGAAGAAAAACTCTCTCCTTCCCTTCTAATCCAAGAAATTTGTCGAAAACTTCGGCTTCGGCAGCTCACCGTTCCTTCTAACTTCCCTCTAGGGTTAGCGGAAGCGCTTAGAAAAAAGGGGATAAAAGTTATCCCTAAACAAGGCGAATTTTTTCCCGAACGTTCCGTGAAGACCCAACAAGAAATAGAAGCGATTGTCAGTATTCTGCGTGTTGCAGAGAAGGGGATGAAAAAAGCTATTGAAATCCTTAGGGAAAGTGAAATTAGCAAGGATGAATCGCTTCAGTGGCAAAAGAAAGTTTTAGACTCTAAGACACTGAGAGACGAAATAGAAATTGCAATGATGAGAGAGGGAGCTTTGGCCAGCAACACTATTGTGGCCTGTGGAAAGGAAGCTTGCGATCCTCATGAAATTGGAAAAGGAAAACTCATGGCTCATCAGTCGATTGTCATTGATATTTTTCCAAGAGATAAAACTTCAGGTTATTTTGGCGATCTGAGTCGAACGGTGGTCAAAGGCACTCCTTCCCAAGCCCTTCGTGATCTTTACTTAACGGTTCAGGAAGCTAAACAGTGGGTTTTAAGTGTATTACGGGAAGGGGTCAATGGCAAAAAAATCGAAAAGGAAATCCGACAGAGGTTTGCTAAAAAAGGCTACCCAACAGAAATCCGAAATGGTCGATGGGTTGGTTTTTTTCATGGGTTAGGCCATGGTGTAGGGCTTGAAATCCATGAACCACCCAGGTTTAGAAAAGCGGTTTTTAAAACCAACCAGGTGATCACGGTCGAACCAGGGTTATATTATCCAGAAATCGGAGGAGTGAGATTGGAGGATATGGTTGTCATTAAGAAAGAAGGAGTAGAAAATTTAACCAAAATTGAAGAAAAATTAGAAATTGATTGAAAAGCCTTTTATCCTACATAAAGCTTTATAAAAATACTATGAATATGTTTTTATTTTGGTTGCCTCCGCTCCAAGAAAATGAGCCAAAAGCTCCTGATGAAGCTCCCGAGCCGAGCGCCCCTTCTCCGCCAGCTCTCCCTGGGTTCCCTGGCCCAACAATGCCTCCTGGCGAACTCCCTTAGATTTCCTAGGAAAAGGGAGGCAAAAAATAATCACTTCCGATTGACTCTCCATATCAACCAGAATCCTAGGGTTTGAAAAATGATATTGGGTAGCCAAATAATAAGCTCTGGGAAAAAATTTGTTTTTGCTTTTAAAGCATCAGCAAGAAGAACGATGACATAGTAAGAAAGTACGATGAATAAACTTAAAGCTACCCCAATGGAAGTTTCTTTTCTTTGGACTTGAATAGCTAGTGGGGCGCCTACCAAAACAAAGGTAAAACAAGAAAGAGAAAAAGCCAATCTTTTCTGAAATTCGGTCAATACAGGGGTTGGATTAGAAGTAAAACCGAATAAATCAGCGGCTACAATTTGTCGACCTATCTCATCCAGAGTGGAAAGACCGATGCTTTTTCTGACTGCTAACCGGTCGAATAGGGTGGCAAGTGATATTTCGTAAGGCAGTTGGGTGGCTCGCGAACCAGGCATGACCAATTTTACATTTTGAGGGTCTGCAATGTTCCTTTCTTCTTGTCGTGCATTCCAGAGCGTTAGAAGAATTCTTTGGTGAGCTAGATCGGGTTCGATATCAGCCTCTGAGGCTCGAATAGAGCGTAAGGGGCGAAGCTCAGCATCCGTTTCCCATATGTAGACATCTTGAAGTCTAGCTCCTATGCGGTTATTAGCATATAAACGAAAACCATCAAACTGGTCTATTGTTTTGCTGCTTTTGAAAAAAGATAGTGGGTTGTGAAGCATGACATCAGAGAAGATTTCTTTAAAGGCATGCCTGCTTTTAGGCCCAATATAGGCGTTGATGGCAAAGCTAAAAATGCTATAAAGGAGCGCAAACCAAATAATGGGAGCCATGATCGCGCCAATGCTAATCCCAGCACTTTTTAAAGCAACCAGTTCTCTGTCTTGAGACATTTTTCCAAATAGCAGAATGACGGCAATGAGCAGTCCCCATGGTAAAGTAAATGTCAGGACAAAGGGAATCAGTGATAAAAGGAGTTTCAGGGAAATCCACAAAGGCACTTCGTTATTTACAAGAAGATCTGATAAATCTCGGAAAGCATTGGCAATAACCAGAAAAAAGGTCAAAATGGTGGTAGTTATAAGAGAATTTTTAAAAAGTTCTAGAAAAAGAAATTTATAAATTGTTCTCATGAAAGATGAGAATAAAATAAAACAATAGAAATGGATTGATACAAATTATCGGCAAGTAACAGAAAAAATGCAACCTAAAAGAAAAGTGAGGGAAGAGTATGGCATTGCAATTACAAATTGATCAGCAACTTAAAGAAGCGATGAAGAAAAAGGAATTGGAGAAAATCTCCACCTTAAGGCTACTAAAGTCGGCGATTAATTATGCCGCTATCCAAAAGTCCCAAAAAGAACTGACGGATCAAGAAATCATTGGAGTCATCTCTAAGGAGATAAAAAAGAGGGAAGAGTCAATTCTTGAATACACAAAAGCCAACAGACCTGAACTAGTGGAAAAAGAAAAGTTGGAAGTAGCTATTTTAAAAGAGTTTTTGCCTGAAGCGATGTCCGAAGAAGAAATGGAAGCCCTCGTCAAGAAAGTCATTGAAGAAACGCAGGCTAAAGATAGAAAAGAGATGGGCCTGGTTATGAAAACGGTGATATCTAGAGCTGGGGGTAGAGCGGATGGTAAGAAGCTTCAAGAACTGGTAAAAAAGTATCTGGGTTAAGACCTTTTGCGGAAAGAAAGAATGGTAGAACCTATCTCGAAAAAACGGATCGGTGAATCGTCATGAATATTAGCCAGGAAAGAATCTGGTTGATTCTTGCTACTGTTCTTGAGTTTTGTGTTTCTCTTTATGGTTTTTTTATATTAGGAGCTAAAAAGCGGACGGGAGGAGATAAGTTAAGTTTTATTCTTCTTTTTATCGCTTTCTTTTTAGAAACCCTTTTTTTATATTTGAGAGGCATTTCTATCAATCATTGTCCTATTACCAATTTTCTGGAAACTCTTGCATTTCTTTCTTGGGCTTTACTGCTTATTTATTTTATCATCGGCTCTACTTATAGAATCTCCATTCTAGGTTTTTTTACAGCTCCGACTGCTTTCTTGATCAATCTGATTGGCTTGGGTGGTCGACCCGATACCCCCAAGCTGATACCTAAATTAGGATGGATGCTTGAAGTGCACGCGGCTTTTTCGATATTAGCTTATGCGATTTTTGGAATCGCAGCCCTTGCCGCAGTCATTTATCTGATGGAAGATAAAGAACTCAAAACCCATAAACTTTCCTCCTTATTTTTTTGGTTCCCGCCTATAGGGGATCTTTTTTATATTCAAAAAAGAATTTTATTGATGGGGCTTGTTTTGCTGACAGCTGGTCTTATAGGAGGCATTTTGATATCTCCGAAAAGTTCTTGGGATTGGGTAAAAATTAGCTGGTCGATTGGAATCTGGTTATTTTATCTTTATCTGGTTTTCTGCTCTTTTCTTTTTCATCCAGGGATGAAGCGACTCTCTATCCTATCGATTGGCGGCTTTTTATTTATTTTTTTAACATTTTGGGGAATAAATTATTTTAGTCAATTTCATAGATTTTAAATACCATGAAAATTCTCTTCGGGGGCGGGCTTTCTTTTGATACTTCCTCCATTGAATTACGTGAACAGGTAGCATTCCGCAGCGAGGAATATCCTCAGGCGCTCTCCATGATGAAAGAAATGATGCAACTAGAAGAAGCGGTGTTACTTTCTACCTGCAATCGTGTGGAATTTTTTGCGGTCAGTAAAGATCCTGATCAGGCTTCAACAAGTTGGAGTGAATTTCTGAAAATATACCATAAAAAGCAATTACCCTTTGAATTATATTCTCATTTTTACAAGGGCAAAAATTGCATTGAACATCTTTTTGAACTTGCCAGTGGTTTAAAATCCATGGTTGTGGGGGAGACCGAAATTTTAGGCCAACTAAAGGAAGCTTATCTAATTGCAAAAAAGCAGGGTATGGCTGGTAAGTATTTAAACAAGCTATTCCAGTCTGGCTTTGCCGCAGCTAAAGCAGTACGATCTGCGACTTGGATCACACGAGGGAGCATTTCGGTGAGTGCTGTGGCTGTTGATTTAGCTGAAAAACTCTTTGGGAGGCTCTCTGGTTGTTCTATCATGATTGTTGGTGCCGGAGTCGTTAGTGAAACTACTGCCAAAGCTCTTCAAAAAAAAGGGGGTAATATTATTTTAGTAGCCAATCGCACTTTTGAAAAGGCCCTCTCTATAAGCCAAGAGATAAAAGCCGAAGCCATTCCTTGGTCTGAGTTTCCAAATCGAATATCCAAAGTGGATATACTTATTAGCTCTACGGCCGCTCCCCATTATGTAATCACTAGAGAGAAACTGGCCCCCCTTATGGGGATGCGTGGGGGCAGGCCACTTTTCCTCATAGATCTTGCCGTTCCTAGGGATATTGACCCGGCAGTTCAAGATTTAGATGGAGTCTATTGTTATAACATTGATGATTTGCAGTCGATTGCCGACCAGAATCTAAAAGATCGTCTGGCTGAGGTAGATAAATGCAAAACTCTTATAGCGCCGCATATCGAAAGATATTATCAATGGATGATAGGTTCATTAAATGCTACAGAATCAGGTTTTATTAGAAATTTTAGGATCGCGTGAACTTACTTGTTATTGGAACACGGGGTAGCCCGCTAGCTTTAATTCAAACTCAGAGTATTATTGACCGTCTGAAGCAGGAGTATCCGGATCTAGAGATAAAGACAAAAATAATAAAGACGACAGGCGATCAGTTGTCTGACTATGAGCATTTAGAAGCAATCCAGCAAAGAGGAATTTTTACAAAGGAAATAGAAAAAAAATTACTCGAAGCTGAAATTGATCTGGCTGTTCATAGCCTCAAAGATATGCCTGTGGAGATGCCTCAAGGATTAGAGATTGCGGCCATACCCCCAAGGGAAGATCCAAGAGATTGCTGGGTAAGCCTTCATTATCCGCATCCTGAGTGCCTTGAGCCTGGGGCCATTGTGGCAGTAGGAAGTCCCAGGAGGGCTAATCAACTGTTAAGAAAGAGACCAGATCTACGAGTGGTTCCCATTCGAGGCAATGTTGAAACACGGTTAAAAAAGCTTAGGGAAAATAAAGAATGGATGGGAACCATTTTGGCGATGGCAGGAATAAAAAGGCTTGGGATAGATTTATCTTCTTTTTTTTGCACCTACCTCGGACTGGATTGGATGCTGCCTGCTCCAGGTCAGGGAGCCTTAGCTTTGGAAACACGACAGGGAGATAAAAGGACGCAGGATCTTGTCCAATTCCTCAATGATTTTCCTTCGGCTTGTGAAGTGTGTGCTGAAAGATCCTTTCTTTATGAACTTGGAGGGGGATGCAGAACGGCTGTGGGGGCCATGGCGAAGGTAGAAAGATCTAAGTTAGTCCTCTATGGGATATGGTGGCCTCAAGGCAGTCTGCGACCAAAAGAGGGGAAAGTTGTTGGCCAAATTCAAGAAGCTAAAAAGTTAGGGCAAGAGTTAGCCCATTTGTTAAGAAAACTGTAATTTGGATTGAGGAAAAGCAACAAATGAAGGATCAAAAGATTGGAACGGTTTTTCTTGTTGGCGCCGGCCCTGGAGACCCATTGCTTTTAACGCTCAAGGCCAAAGAGCTCATAGAGAAAGCCGATTTTATATTCTATGACTATCTCTGTAATCCAGAAATTTTAGATTGGGCTTCCAACCATTGTAGAAAAGTTTATGTAGGGAAAATTGCCGGCAAAGCGGCTTATTCACAACGGGAAATAGAACAGTTGCTTATCTCTAAAGCGGCTGAAGGAAAGAATGTAGTCCGATTAAAAGGGGGAGATCCTCTTTTGTTCGGCCGGGGAGGAGAAGAAGCGGAGGCTTTAAAGCAAGCTGGAATTCCTTTTGAAATAGTTCCAGGGGTAAGTTCCGCTTTAGCTGTTCCTGCATATGCTGGAATCCCTTTAACCCATAGGAATTATGCTTCGGTGCTAACCATTATCACGGGACATGAAGATCCCGCAAAGAAATCTTCGGCTATAGGATGGGAGACGGTCGCCAAATTAAAGGGAACGAAGGTCATATTAATGGGAGTGGAGCGAATCGGTGCAATCGTAAGGAGTCTTATAGAGTCAGGAATGGATCCTAAGACGCCGCTGGCTATTATATCCTGGGGAACTTTTCCTTATCAAAAAGTGGTAGAATCTACCCTAGGGGACATATTGTCTGGAACACATTCAATATTTACTCCGCCTGCTATCATTGTCATTGGAGAGGTGGTTCGGCTTAGAAAAGAATTGCAGTGGTTTGAAAATAAGCCTCTTTACGGACAAAGAGTGGTGGTGACAAGAACCAAAGAAGCTTGCTCAAGACTAGCAAAGCGCTTGATTGAACTTGGAGCTGAAGTCTTGGAAATTCCGACAATTAGAATTATCCCTCAGCCATTGGATGCTAAGCAGAAACAAATATTAGAAAATATTGATGCCTTTTATGATTGGCTTCTTTTTACGAGTCCAACAGCAGTAGACATATTTTTTGATCAATTCCTTCAGCTTACTAATGATATCCGACAGCTCGGAAAAGTAAAACTGGGAGCAATTGGAAAGTCAACCGCTCGAGCCATCGCCTCGTTCCATCTTCATGTGGATGTGATCCCAGAAAAATTTACTTCCATCAGCTTAGGGGAATGTTTTTATCAAAGGCGTATCGAGGGGTTACGGTTTTTACTGCCCCGAAGCTCTTTAGCCGATGATAGCCTAGCCAATGCGTTAAAAACACAGGGAGCAAGTGTCGATCAATGGTCTTTATATGCTATTGAACCCGAAACCGAAGATGTCCGTGGGCACAGAGAGAGATTTAAACATATTGGAGCCCATTGGATTCTATTTGCTAGCGCCAGTTCAGTTAGATATTGGCATCAACTGAACCTCCAATGCCATGATACCTCTCTAATACCTAAAGTTGTTAGCATAGGACCTCTCACAACAAAGGCCTTAAAAGATTTTCAACAAGAAGTGTATGTCGAATCAAAAGAACATAGTATTGATGGGCTTATTGAGACTCTTCTTCAAGTTGTCAAACAAAATAGAGCTGGTGACTAACAGTTTATACCTATAACTTATGGAATCGAAAATAGAATTTTACGAACTTGGTAATGAAGCTCTCGCTGTGGGAGACTTAGAAAAGGCTAAATTTTATTATACAAAAAGTGTAGAGACTGATCCCACCTATTTTGAAGGATGGCAAGCCTTGGCAATGGCCTATTATAAATTAGGGGAATACGAAAAATCGATCGAAGCTAATAAAAAGGCTCTTGAACTACGGCCGGAGGATTCTATGGTTTGGACGAGCCTTTCCTTGGCTTATATGAGGTTAGGGAATAAGATAGAAGCAGAAAAAGCTTCTTTTAAAGCCAGAATTTTTTCGTGGAAAAAATCATCCTAAGGTTTTTATATAAAAGTATTTGATAAAAATGAGAAACATCATAAAATAATGTTGTTATACTTAATTAAATAAAGAATTTTAAAATAAAATAACAACTATATGAAACTCAAACAACTTACGAGTGCTGAAGTAAAAGAACTAGCCAAGCTCGTACAGGAAAAAGAAGAACTTCAGGAAAAGGTTTCTGAAATTGAGCGCAAGATACAAACTCTTTGGAAAGTAGGGATCAAAGTTCCCAAGAAAAGAATCGAGAAAACACGAGTATCAGTAAAAAAAAGGGGGCCAGAAAAAGGGAGTATTCCAGGACATCTTAAAAACTCGATACTGGAGGCTTTAAGAAAAGCTGGGAACGAGGGATTGACTGTAAAAGAGCTTTCTGAAAAGCTTGGAGTAAAGATAAATAATCTTTACAGTTGGTTTTATACAACCGGAAAGAAAACGCCTGGACTTATAAAAATTGGTAAAAGCAAATATAGAATAGAAGAATCTACTATCGAGCCTGAGGCATTGGAAAAATCTGAGAAAGACGAAAAAATTAAAAATCAAAAGTAAAAATATTTCCCATTTTAGTTTTTTGATTCACACTCTCTCTGCTCTATTTTTTTTGTTAGGGATTGACATAGGCTATGGTGCTCTTGGATAAGGATCAGGCACTATATGCCTTTCCAGAAATACTTTTTGCAGAAGAAGCAATGGAAGGAAAAGTGTTCTTTCTTTCTGAGGAGCAAGGCGTTGCTTTCTGTTAAGATGAGCTAAAGAAAGTTGAAGAAGCTTTTTAAGAAAAACAAGCATCTATCCAATGGGGGGTGGGGCTTTTAAGATCTTTAAACAATAATCATTAGAACTACGCAATACATTTCCTTCTTTTCTATATTCTTTTCTTAGGAATCCCAAAGCAATTGGTTTTTCATAGCCAAAGGAATAACAACTGGAAGTTAGCCGACCAACGGGTTGATTTTTGTCGGATAACTGCTCGCATTGGGGAATACTGTCATCAAGGCAAATGAAAAGAGTTAAAAGCTGGTTTACTTGTCCCAAATGATGGATTCTAGAAATAATTTCCTGACCAACATAACAACCTTTTGTAAAGCTTATTGCTTCTTTGTTAAGAAAAGCTTCCAAAGCTATAATATTAGCTGTTAGCTCAGAGCCCCATCTAGGAATCATCGCTTCGAGTCGGAAACTTTCCAATATCCTGGGAGGTACTTCCATACAACTGAAATTTTCAATTACAGTTTTCGACCATATGTCCCATCCAGGAATACCAAATCTTTTGTTAAAAAAACACAATTCGAAGCCTTTTGGAGACTCTAGCCCAAAATAATGATAGAGTCTATAGGAGTCATTTAGCTGTTCGATCGAAACTTTCTCTGCGACTAGAAAACTTGTTAATCGCTTCTCCGTACTCTCTTCGTTCTCTTTTGGCGCATCGATATAAAATGCCTCCTCCTGATTGGCTATCCAAAGTTCGCAATCGATCCTTCCTTTTCTGTTAAGTGCTGCCGTGTGTACAGATTGTCCTACAGGTAGAGAAGAAAGATCAGCTGGGATTTGTCCATTTAAATATTTTGTCCTGTCTTTGCCATAAACCTTCCAAAGACTCCGATCCCTTAAAGAACACCATCCAGGCTCTCCTTGGACTAATTTTTCATAAATGATTTTCTCACTCATGCCTAGACAATTCAATTAATAGGTTCAAAAGGATCGCTGCTTTGGTTCTCTTCATTTGCTGATCTATTAGAAGCAATAAACTTTTATGAACAAAAGAAGAGTAATTTTCTTTTTTTAATTTTAATAGTTAAACCTTCTGCGTCAATCTTTGAGTTAATGAGCAGCATGCTCCATGCTTTTGGGGCAGAGAAGGAGAAAGTCTAGGCATAGCTGTCCTTATGTTCTAGGTTTTGTAGAGGGTTTGAGCTGCTAGCAAAGAATCGAAAACGGGGACAAATATCGTTGTCATTACTGAGAAAAAAAATATTAATTAATAGGGTGGAGACTCCCGATTTGCTCGTAAAGGGAATAGTTCTCTACTTCTAGCAGAAAGAACCAATAGAAAGGATCTAGAGGCGGCTAAGTCCTGTAGTTTGTGCGCAGGAACCAACACATGGTATTCTTATTCTAAAAAGAATATATCAACTATAGCATATAGCCATGAAAACTGACCAGCTACAAGTTGATAATTATTTCATGGGGAAAGCCTTAGAGAAAGCTCTAGAAGCTTTCGAAAAGGGAGAAGTTCCAATTGGGGCAGTAATTGTGCGGGAGCAAAAGATCCTGGGAATGGGACGAAATCGGGTGGAGGAAGGTTGTGATGTAACAGCTCATGCCGAAATTGAAGCCATCCGTAATGCGCAGCTTCTTCTTGGAGATTGGAGGCTAACAGCAACGACTATTTATGTCACCAAAGAGCCTTGCTTAATGTGTTATGGTGCTATCCTATTGAGTCGCATTGCAAGAGTAGTATTTGGTATTGAAGACCCTAAAAAAGGAATTTTTCGACCTCGCACATTTTTTTTCAATGGGGGAAAAAAATTGGAAATTACTTCTGGAATTAGATCTGAAGAGTCTTTGGAGTTAATGAAAAGTTTTTTTTTTGTTCTAAGAAATAAAAAAAGGGAGTTGCCACTTTGCGATATTGAGATTAGTTAATGTCAATATCATGGAAGAAAAAACAGTTCATGACACGGGTGAAAAAGATCTACTAAAGGATATCAATTTGCTGTTTCAAAAAAAGTTCCATGAGAATCTCAAGCGAAGCTGTTTACCGACTTACTCTGTTAAATTAAGATATTGTCCAACCAATGGTATCTTGCCTAAAGAGCTCGTAGAGATTCCAAATACTGATCACCTTCATTTCTTTAATGGCTATGTCCAGAAAGCAATTGGTTATACCATTGAAGATCTGGCCTTGGAAAATGGGGAGGAGGGGGGAGAACTAACGCTTCTTTTAGATGGAACAAAAAACTTTGCTAGTCATAAAAAAAGATATGAACAGTTATCTAAAAAACTTGATCGTATAAGGATATGGAGTATCCATCCCTTAGAAGGATTGCCTTCTAATATCGATTTGATTCATCCAGTACATCCACGGTTAGCAAAGTATCGGTTTTATTTGTTTAGGAATTTGAAAATTGAGGTGGTATTTGTCTGCAAACAGCTGAACCGGGCTACTGACATTGGTTCCCAAAAATTCATTGGTTTTTGTAGTTTTGATCCTTTTATTGTTCATTCATTACGTTGGAAATTTTATCTTCTAAGTTCTGGAATCGATAAAATCGTCAGCCATTGGGAAAAACTTTTTCTCTGGCCCACTTTCCGGATCCAGGAAATCGAAAATTTTATTAATACGAAGTTAAATTCCTATTTTACTGAATAGTCTTGCTTTTTTTCTCATTTAATGTAGGAATTGGCCTTCATGGCGGCAATAACCCCCTTTTTTGCTAAAGAGCTTCGGTTCCATTTTTTGGGAATATGTGGGACGGCTATGGGAGCTGTGGCTTCGATGCTCAAAGATATGGGTTATGTCGTAGGAGGATCAGATGAAAATGTTTATCCACCCCTATCGACTTTTTTGAGCCAGAAAGGAATAGTGGTAGCGGAAGGATACAAAGCAGAAAATCTTCCAAAGGAAGTGGATAGAACCCTAGTTGTAGTTGGAAATGCGATCAAAAGAGGTAATCCAGAGCTGGAAGCGGTTTTAGAAAAAAAATATCTTTTTGTGTCCTTGCCTGAAATATTGAGATTTTTCTTTCTTCACGGCAAACAGAATATCATTGTCACTGGGACCCATGGGAAAACCACTACCACTTCCCTACTAGTATGGCTATTTGAATCTGCTTGCCTTAATCCCTCCTTTTTTATTGGGGGGCTTCCTAAAAATTTTGCTTCCGGATGCAGATATACCCAAAGCGACTATTGGATTTTGGAGGGAGATGAATATGATACAGCCTATTTTGATAAAAGGAGTAAATTTCTCCACTACCTTCCTCAAACAGTTATTATAAATAATATTGAATATGATCATGCAGACATTTTTTCGAGCCTAGAAGATATTTTGCTTTCCTTTAAAAGACTTGTTCATCTAATTCCAAAAACAGGCCATTTAATCATTCCAGAGGAGGATCCAACCATTGCGGAAGTAGCCAAAGGCTCCTTGGCGCCGGTCTATACCGTTGGATTGGGGAAAAAGGCAGACTTTCAGATCAGTGAAATTGCATACGAAGAGGCAGGTAGTAACTTCAAGATGCTTGGGGAATCATTTTTTTTACCAATGCCTGGGGAATATAACGTTAGGAATGCAGCGATGGCTATTGCAGCAGCCACCCTTTATGGTATAAGACCAGAAGTGATAGCCAAAGCATTGAGGGGTTTTCTTGGAGTCAAACGCCGGCTTGAAATATTGGGGGAGGTTTGTGGCATCAAAATCTTGGATGATTTTGGTCATCATCCAACGGCCATTTATAAAACAATCCAAGCTATCCGGCAACGTTATCCTGGAAAAAGGATTTGGTCAGTATTTGAACCTCGGAGCAATACAACTCGAAGAGCTGTTTTTCAAAAAGAGCTGCCCCATTCTCTGTCTTTTGCTGATGGAGTAATCGTTAGTGAAGTAGCGAACAAAGAAGGGATTCCTCCTACCGAAAGACTGAATCCAGAAAAAATTGTTCAGGATATCAATCGCAAAGGCATCCCCTCGTATTTCTGTTCTTCACCGGAAGATATCCTGGAAAGGCTTCAAAAAGTATTGGTCCCAGGAGATGTTGTCGTGTTTTTCAGCAATGGCTCTTTTTATGGGCTTCCTTCTAGATTAGTTGAAACACTGAAAAAATCGAGTGGATCCATTTGACCACTCTAGTGGGACAAAATGACACAATTATGCTCTCCTAACAAAAGATATAAAAAACCGCTATTTAAATATCTCTTTGCATTCGAATAAGATTTAAAAATTATTTTTTATGGCATATTTTATGCTCTATAAAAAGTATGGCACACGTATTAGGCATCGATTTAGGTACGACGAATTCCTGTATGGCGATAGTGGAGGGCGGCCAACCAGTGGTTTTGGAGAATTCCGAAGGGGCGAGGACAACCCCATCTGTGGTGGCGTTTACAAAAAGTGGAGAAAGATTGGTAGGTCAGGCGGCCAAGCGACAGGCGATTACCAATTCTAAAAATACTATTTATTCCATAAAGCGGTTTATTGGAAGAAAGTTTAGCGAAGTTCAAGAAGAAATAAAAAGGGTTCCTTATAAGGTGATAGAAGGCAAGAATGGTGATTGTGCTGTAGAAGTAGAGGTAGGAGGAGAACGAAGGATCTATACGCCTCAGGAAATATCTGCTTTCATATTGATGAAACTGAAAGCGGATGCAGAATCCAAACTTGGAGAAAAAATTACCCAAGCGGTTATCACAGTTCCTGCTTACTTCAACGATAGCCAGCGTCAAGCCACCAAGGCTGCCGGTGAAATTGCTGGATTCGAAGTATTGAGAATCATCAATGAGCCGACGGCAGCTTCTCTTGCCTATGGACTAGATAAAAAGAAGGACGAGCGGATCGCCGTTTACGATTTAGGTGGAGGAACATTTGATATTTCTATTTTGGAGATTGGGGAGGGGGTTTTCGAAGTTAAGGCAACCAATGGGGATACGCATCTTGGAGGAGACGATTGGGATGCAGCCATAATGGAATGGATTATTCAAGATTTCAAAAAAGAAACAGGGATCGATTTGCATGGTCAACCTGACGCAGTCCAAAGGATCAAAGAAGAGGCTGAAAAAGCCAAAATAGCCTTATCCTCCGCCCTTGAATATGAGATCAATTTGCCCTTTATAACAGCTGATCAAACAGGCCCCAAGCATATTCAGAAGAAATTAACGAGAGCCAAGCTAGAGCAACTGACCGAACATCTTGCTGAAAGAACGGTTCAGCCTGTTCTCAACTGTTTGAAGGATGCAAAATTAACGGCTGCCGACATTGATGAGCTTGTGCTAGTGGGGGGGATGACCAGAATGCCGAAAATCATTGAAACAGCTAGACGGCTTATAGGCAGAGAACCTCATAAGGGAGTGAATCCTGATGAGGTAGTGGCTGTTGGGGCAGCAATACAAGGAGCAGTGCTAAAGGGGCAAGTGAAAGATGTGCTGCTGTTAGATGTTACTCCCTTGACTCTTTCTATTGAAACAGCTGGAGGCATTGCGACTCCTATGATTCCTAGGAATACGACCATTCCTACTCGCAAATCTCAAATATTCAGCACTTTTTCAGACAACCAGCCAAGTGTAGAAATAAGAGTGCTTCAGGGAGAAAGGCCCATGGCTAGAGACAACAAGCTGTTGGGAGTTTTCCATTTGGACGGTATTCCTCCAGCTCCTCGAGGGGTGCCGCAGATTGAGGTAACCTTTGATATAGATGCCAATGGAATTCTTCATGTTTCTGCTAAAGATTTAGGAACAGGTAGAGAGCAAAAAATAACAATTACAGGCTCCAGCGGACTTTCTAAGGAAGAAATAGAAAGGATGACAAAGGAGGCTGAAGCGTATCGAGAACAGGATCTGAAGAATAAGGAGAGAGCTGAAGCTAAGAACAATGCGGATAATGCCGCTTATCAAGCCGAAAAGCTCTTGAGAGAATACGGAGACAAAGTCGATTCAGCTAAGAAGCTGGAGATTGAGAAATGCATTGAGAAGGTTAGAGAAGTCATTAAGGGAGATGATACGGATGCTATCAAGAAAGCTATGGAGGAGCTCAACGAAAAAGTCCAAGCCATTTCAATAGAAATGTATAGAGCGGCTTCATCCAAGTCTTCTTCGAGTTCTTCTCCGCCACCAAGATCAGGTGGTGAAAAATCCGATGTAATCGATGCGGAGTTTGAAAAAGTTGACAAGGATAAGCCTCAAGGCTCCTAGCGCGGAAGGTTTTGGTACAAACTTGAAAAAAGGAGGTAAAGATGGTTGAACCGAAAATTCGCCCTTTAGGTGAGCGGGTATTGGTCAAGCTCAACGAAGAAAAGGAAGTAAGAAAAGGAGGAATCATTATCCCGGATACAGCCAAAGAAAAACCCCAGGAAGCAACGGTTATTGCTGTTGGTCCTGGAAAGTTGGATGAAAACGGGAAAAGGATTCCTATAGAGCTAAAAAAAGGAGATAAGGTTCTCATTAGCAAATATGGTGGAACTGAAGTAAAAATCGATGGAGAATCCTTTCAGATTCTTCGCGAAGACGATGTTTTGGCCATCATTGAAGAATAAATAAACGATAAACTATTAAAAGGAGGTAACCAATGGCTGCCAAACAATTGATTTTTGATGAATCTGCTAGGCATTCCCTTTTACGTGGTGTCGAAAAGTTAAGTAAGGCGGTTAAATGCACGTTGGGCCCAGCAGGACGCAACGTTATACTTGATAAGAAATTCGGTTCCCCTACTATCACAAAAGACGGTGTAACTGTTGCCAAAGAGATTGAATTGGAGGATCCATGGGAAAACATGGGAGCTCAATTAGTAAAGGAAGTAGCTTCAAAAACAAGCGATGTCGCAGGGGATGGAACAACAACAGCCACCGTTCTTGCTGAATCGATATACAAGGAAGGGTTGAAAAATGTTACAGCAGGGGCTAATCCAATGGATCTTAAGCGGGGAATTGACAAGGCTGTCCAGGCTGTAGTCAAGCAACTAAAAGCAATATCTCATATTGTCAAAGGAAAAGAAGAGATCAAGCAGGTGGCTACGGTTTCTGCAAATTGGGATACTTCTATAGGGGAAATCATTTCTGATGCCTTAGATAAAGTAGGAAAAGATGGAACAGTAACTGTCGAAGAAGCCAAACACATTGAAACAACTCTGGAAGTTGTTGAAGGCATGCAATTCGACAGGGGATATATTTCTCCATATTTTGTCACAAACGCTGAAGAGTTAGAAGCGGTTTTAGAAAATGCCTATATTCTGATTCATGAGAAAAAGATTTCCAGCCTCAAGGATCTATTGCCATTGCTAGAAAAAATAGCCAAGGCCGGTAAACCACTGTTGATTATTGCCGAAGATGTGGAAGGTGAGGCTTTAGCTACTCTTGTTGTCAATAAGCTAAGAGGAACTTTGCAGGTTTGTGCTGTCAAAGCTCCCGGATTCGGAGACAGAAGAAAAGCAATGCTCGAGGATATTGCTATATTGACAGGTGGACGCTGCCTCACAGAAGATCTGGGCATAAAGCTTGAAAACGTACAGCTCGAAGATCTTGGGAGGGCTAAAAGAATCGTCGTGGAAAAGGAAAATACCACGATTATCGAAGGTGCTGGAAGCAGAAGTGAAATTCAGGGGAGAATCAATCAGATCAAGAGGCAGATAGAAGAAACCACTTCGGATTATGATCGAGAAAAGCTCCAAGAAAGACTTGCCAAGCTAGCTGGGGGTGTTGCGGTGATCCAGGTTGGAGCTGCAACGGAAACGGAACTCAAAGAAAAGAAAGCTAGAGTAGAAGATGCTCTCCATGCAACAAGGGCTGCAGTAGAAGAAGGCATTGTCCCGGGTGGTGGAGTTGCTTTGTTGAGATGCCAGAAAGCGATCGAGGAGCTTTCTTTGAAAGGGGATGAAAAAATTGGCGCTGATATCGTGTATAAGGCCCTAGAATATCCTCTGAGAACCCTAGCTTATAACGCCGGATTAGAAGGGAGCGTTATTGTTAACGAAGTGAAAGCTAGAAAAGGGAACGAAGGCTTTGATGTGTCTACACATAAATTTGTAGACATGTTTGAAGCTGGTATCGTTGATCCGACTAAAGTTACCAGAACAGCTCTTGAAAATGCCGCTTCTATTGCTGGCTTACTGCTTACTACGGAGGCGATGGTTACTGAAATTCCTGAAAAGGAAAAGAAACCAGCCGTCCCATCTGCCGGCGGTGGAATGGGGGATATGGAATATTAAGTTAGTAGATTCTAAAAACAAGCCAGGAAGGAAATCCTGGCTTGTTTTTTTTATTGCCGCATCGACGCTGGTAATGCACAAAGTCTGAGGATTGGAAGATCACAATGAGGCAGAAGGCGCGGCGAGGAGACAGCCTGCCTCGATATCGGCCCTTCTACAGTCGCGATCGTCGGGGAGACCGCAGCTTGCCTGGAGAAGTTTTGCCCGAGGGTCGAGCAGCCCTGTCGCAAGCTTAGGCCCGTCCAGAGAGCGCTTGGCCGTTTGCGCCGGACAACAAACCCGAGCAATTTCCATGAGGACCGGACAGTGAAGAAAGCCACTCAGAGGTGGATCGGCTCCTTGCGGTATCGGCTTCTTCGAGGAACAGCTTAAAGAAACTAAGCGACGCCTTGTAGCCGAGCGCAAGAGAAGCCACGGTGAGTTGGCGAATCAGATTCTTACAACCTGGAATATCATCAAGACCGAGAAGATCTCATATCAAAGTTTCCAGAAGAATTTCGGAGGGAGCATGAAGGTCAAGGTGAGGAGGATGTTCGTCCGCATCGTTTGCCGCAAGGCTGAGAGTGCTGGCGGCAGACTCTACGAATTCCCGACGCGTCCTACCATGCTCTCGCAGGTATGCCTCTGCGGACGCATCGAAAAGAAGCCGCTGTCTGTGCAGGTCCATCGCTGCGACTTCCGGCTGCTGCCCCTCCAAAGGGACCTCTTTTACGCCTTCCTTGCTCGCTTCGTCTCCGAAGACAGGCTCGATGCACACCATACCAAGATGGCTTGTGGCCGGGTGCGGAACCGCTTCTGCGGCGGGCGGCCGTCGAGCTTCGGTCAACCTGCAAGCGGAGCCGGCCGTCGCCGTCTCCCACGTCCTCCGGGGCGTCAGAGCGGTGCGCCTGCCGAAAGGGAACGCCAGCCGACGATGAGAACGGGCACGTCGCAGTGCTTGGCTTCTCAAGCAAGCGGGAAGGGCGCGAGGAGTCGGCATGTCTCATCCCTAGAACCTCCTGGCTTTAACCCTGGGGAGGTTCAGAAGGAAGATTTACGCTTCAAAACGATTGGCTGATTCTTGCGATGGAAGTCATACTAGATCCTCTTCATTTGTTTTTCAATTGTCTTCTTGTAGATTCACCCTCTGGAATGATGTCAAGGATCAAGGGAATCCCATTCAAAAGACCCTGCCTCAAGAATTCTATCTTAAACAGTTTCCCAGTTTATTTATGGATCCATTCCTTCTTTGTGAGTAGGGCAGAGAATGTATCCAGTGATACACTCCGCAGGTAGATCGAATCGCTTGAGAAAAAAGATGGAACAGTTCCAATTTAAGTTGAACTTTCTTGCGCAAAGATATACATTCAGAAAATGTCTCGCAAGCTAGTCAGCATTCAAGAGGCCGCCAAGTTCCTGGGGGTCGCGCCGCAAACGCTGCGACGCTGGGAGCGCGAGGGCAAGCTTCTTCCTGATGAACGCACTGTTGGCGGGCAGCGTCGCTACGACCTTGCGCGACTTCGGCCTGATCAATTCTATGCGTCGGAGGCGGCGCGTCGCACCATCGCCTACGCCCGTGTGTCCAGCATCGAGCAGAAAGATGAACTGGAGCGGCAAAAGCAGCTGCTTGAACTCTACTGCGCCCGGCAAGGTTGGACGTTCGAAGTCATTGCCGACTTGGGCTCTGGGATGAACTACCACAAGAAAGGCTTAAAGCGGCTGCTGGAAGCGATCATCGACGGGCAGGTCGGGCGCTTGGTCATCACCCACAAAGACCGGCTGCTCCGCTTTGGTGCGGAACTGGTCTTCGCCATTTGCGAGGCCAAGGAGGTTGAGGTTGTGATCCTCAATCAGGGTGAGGAGACGAACTTCGAGGAAGATTTGGCCAAGGACGTGCTGGAGATCATCACCGTGTTCAGCGCCCGTCTCTACGGCAGCCGCTCAGGCAAGACCCAGAAGCTGCTTGATGGCGTCAAAAAAGCCGTGGACGAATCTCAGCTATGATCGTTGCCCACAAAATCGCGCTGGACCCAAACCATAAGCTGGGCACCTACTTTGCCAAGGCGGCGGAGACCGCTCGGTTTGCCTACAATTGGGCGCTTGCCCAGTGGCAGAGGCAATACTTAGCATCAGTTGAGCATTTGATACTCCACGGAGCTAAAGCTCTCGGATTCTTGGGGAGCAGACTCGCAAGCCGAGAATTCAGCCTTACGCCATTAACCTATCCTTGTGTGTTCTACTCTTAAGTCCCCTACTCTGCTGCACAGGACTATAAAGTCTCCACTTCCCAAAGCCTGGGCAACTGTTTTTTTTCGACCTAAGCAATTTTTGCATATTGCTCTGTTGGTTCAGGATATGTCTTCGGTCCCGTCTTCTAGGCGTTTTTGCCTAGGCCAAAAAAGTGGTTATATGCAACTGGCAGCATCCAATGACTTGAAAAACCATTAAACAAGCATCCAGAGTCTTTTTTTAGGTTAAAAAATCATAGGAAAGAAAGATAAAAAAGAGAACAGGCTACAAAGGAAGAAAAAATAGAAAATATTTATTAATTATTCTTATGTTAATTTTATTGAAATCTTTAACGAAATTTTCTTTTCTTTTCTCTTTCTTCTCTTAGAGAATCAAAAAATATTTTAATAATAATGGAAAGATATAATTTTTTTAATTTCTATAATCACAATTTTGTAAGAGTAGCGATAGCTATTCCCGTAGGCAAAGTAGCTGATCCTTTTTACAATATTGAGCAGATTATCGAGCTCAGCAAAAAAGCAGCCCAAAAAAAATCAGCGCTGGTCGTCTTCCCCGAACTAAGCATTTCTTCATATTCTTGTGAGGATCTTTTTCATCAAGCTGCTCTGCTTAATAGCTCTTTAGAAGCCTTAGATAAACTCCTCGAAGCCTCGGTTGCTCTTCCTATACTTATTCTTGTAGGGCTTCCATTACAAATTAACCAACTTCTTTTCAATTGTGCAGTTCTCCTTTGCCAAGGAAAAATCCTAGGAGTTATCCCCAAAAGCTATCTTCCTAACTATCGGGAGTTTTATGAACCAAGACAGTTTTCCCAAGCTTCTTATGCCACTGAAAAATCTATTGATCTCTTAGGACAACGTGCTGTTCCTTTTGGCACCAACCTGATTTTTCAATGGGAAGAACAACCGCTTTTTAAATTAGCCGTTGAAATCTGCGAAGATCTCTGGGTTCCCCTTCCCCCTTCCTCCTTTGCTGCCCTTGCAGGGGCTACCATTTTAGTGAATCTTTCGGCTTCCAATGTGACAATTGGCAAAAGCGATTATAGAAAACTCCTTGTGGCAAGTCAATCTGGAAGGTGCATTGCCGCCTACATTTACAGTGCAGCAGGATTTGGGGAATCGACTACGGATCTTGCATGGGATGGAGAAGGATTGATCTATGAAAATGGAACAAAACTAGCCGAAACTCAAAGATTTTCCTATCAATCCCAGCTTATCTTTGCTGAGATTGATCTTGACAGACTCCAAGCTGATAGGATGCGACAAAATAGTTTTGGGCAAACCAAAGTGGAATTCCATACGCAGATTGAAGCCTTCAAAATCCTTTCTTTTTCCTTAGCAAGGGAAAAAGATAATTGCCTTCTGTTGGAAAGAGAAATAGAACGATTCCCTTATGTTCCTAGTGATTCCTTAAGTCGAGATCAAAGATGCCAAGAGGTTTATGCCATTCAGACTCAAGGGCTAGTCCAACGACTAAAAGCTACAGGCATTTCTAAAACGGTCATTGGGGTATCTGGTGGACTTGATTCTGCACATGCACTCATTATTTGTGCAAAAGCAATGGATATATTGAAACTGCCTAGAAAAAACATTTTGGCCTGTACTATGCCAGGCTTTGCAACAACAAAAAAAACGCTCGAGCAAGCTCGCAAACTTATTGAAGCCATTGGTTCTCAAGAATATTTCATAGACATTCGACCTAGCTGCATGCAGCTTTTCAAGGACATTGGCCATCCTTTTGCCCAAGGACAAAAGCTTTACGACATTACCTTTGAGAATGTTCAGGCGGGAGAACGAACCAATCATCTGTTCAGGCTTGCTAATCTAGTAAAGGGATTGGTCGTTGGCACAAGTGATTTAAGCGAACTCGCATTAGGTTGGTCTACCTATGGCGTGGGCGATCACATGGCTCATTACCACGTCAATGCCAGTGTCCCTAAGACTCTTATAAAATTTCTTGTTCGCTGGGTTTCCAAAAAGGAGGAGCTAGGCCAAAAAGTGAGTATTGTTCTCAACGAAGTCCTTGATACGATTGTCAGTCCTGAACTTATTCCTGGAGAAGATGGTCAGGAATTTCTGCAAAGTTCCGAAAAAGAAATTGGGCCTTATAACCTCCAAGACTTCCATCTATACTATACATTAAGATATGGGTATTTACCTACAAAGACCGCCTTTTTAGCATGGAGTGCATGGCATGATCAGAATAAGGGTCATTGGCCAGAAATCAAAGGAAATAAGGAAGCCTATAGGATAGATCAAATAAAACACTGGTTGAAAGTCTTTCTTGACCGCTTTTTCCGAATGAGCCAATTTAAGAGAAGCTGCATAGCTAACGCTCCTAAAGTTGGCTCTGGAGGCTCCCTAAGCCCAAGAAGTGACTACCGAGCCCCCTCGGATAGTTCTTCTCTCCCCTGGTTAAAGGATTGGGAACGGATCCCAGATTCCGAAGAAAGTTTCTTAAGCAAGCTATAAGTGTCAGCCAACAGTCCCTCCAGAACGGTGGTGATCCTTCCTTTCTTCAGAATCTTACTTTCGAAGCGCACAACCGGTTTAATGCCTATCCAGCTATTGGTTAGAAAAATTTCATCAGCAGCCTGGAGAGTTTCTGGACCAAAATGTGCTTCTGCCACATCTATCTGCGACATAACCCACTGTCTTATTACTCCGTTGCGGCATCCTGTCTGCAGAGAGGGAGTAAAAACCTTGTCATTTTTCACAAAAAAAATGTTACTCATCGCTCCAGAAACCACTTGCCCCTGCTCATTTAATAGAATCGCTTCATCAGCATTGACTGAAAGCCTTGCTTGAAAGTGGGAAAGGTAACTTAATGTTTTTAACCTACTGTCCCAATTTCGTGAACCAACCCTAACCTCTGAAATCTCCAAAGAAAAGCCCCCTTTAGTTTCAAAAGGAAGAGGCTCAAAAAATTCTTTTTCTTCTCTAGGTCCAACAATCCACCGCCATTTCCCGCTTGCTTCTTTAGGTAAATGCAGGCTCCCATGGCGAAAATCTATTTTAGGGCAAAGCCCTAGGGTTTTTGCACTTTCCAAAAGACTTCTCCAATGTTCTTCAACAAAAAATGCTGTTCCATTTTCTACTCTAAGGGTTTCAAAAACCCCAAAACCAGGAGAAAAAGTAATGGGCAGCTCCATAAGTAGGTAGAATAGGCCTATTGAAAATACTCCTCGCTCTTCGTTTGTGCTTCTTTCTGTTTTTTGGCTTTTTCGATTTTGTTCAACACATCCAAAAGCATGTTCGGAGTAATGACTTCTGGCAAAAGGATGGGCGAGGAGGAATCAACACCGTAAAAAACATAGGTTGGTACTCCACTTCTTCCCAAACTTTCCAACGCTTCAGTAATCTTTGGATCCCGATTGGTCCAATCCGCTTCCATCTTCACGACACCTACTTCTTCAAACTTTTTTTTCACTGCTGGATTTTGCAATGCTATCTTTTTATTCACCTGACAGGTAAGGCACCAAGAAGCGGTAAAATCTACAAAAACAGGAATTCCCTGCTGTTTATATTCTTCTAATTTAGCTTCCGAAAAGGGAATCCATTCCTCTTTTTTAGCCGTTTTCAGTACAAAAAGCCGCTCCGTTTCAACAACCGCATAATAAAAGCTAGTGGAAAGGATAGCCAATGCAAGGAGGGATGATACAACTCGCACTCCAAGAGGATGAAAGGGAGTGCTAAATTTACCATAAATCCAAGAGCCAAATCCGACAAAAAGCAACGCCACTAGAATATCCAATGTTCCGTCAATTCCTCGGAGTTTTCCATAAACCCAAATCAGCCAAATCACCGCACCAAGAATAGGAAAGGCAAGGAACTGTTTAAAAGCAACCATCCATGGCCCTGGTTTTGGCAGCAGTCTCAAGAGGCTTGGAAATACAGACAACAAAAAGACGGGGAAAGCCATACCCAAGCCAAGCGATGTAAAGACCAGGACAATGACAACCGGGGGTTGTGCAAGGGCAAAACCAATGGCCGATCCCATGAATGGAGCTGTACAAGGAGAGGCCACTAAGGTTGCTAAAACCCCATTTAAGAATGAGCCTAAATATCCCTTTGCCTTTTCGGCTATAGACTGAGCGGATATCAAAGAGAGGCCGATCTCATAGACTCCCAGTAAGTTCAAAGCAATAAGGAAAAAGAAAAGAGCCATAAAAGCAACAAACGGTGGCGATTGGAGTTGAAACCCCCACCCTAACTCTAATCCTTTTTCTCTTAAAAAAATTAACAACCCTACAACAATCCAGAACGAACTCAATACGCCCAATACAAACAAAAGTCCATGAATTATGGAAGAACTTCCCTCTTCCTTAGCCGCACCTACCAAATTTAAGACTTTCAAAGAAATCACCGGCAACACACAGGGCATCAGATTGAGAATTAGTCCACCAATAAAACCAAGGCCTAGATAAGAAAAAAATTTTTTGTTGAAATAAAATGGAACCTCTTTTTTTTGCGTTTCAGTTTTGGGGGAAATGAATTTTTTAGCTCGAATATCCCAATTAATTTTTTCAATACCTTTCCAATCCGAAAGTTTTGCTGTGAATACCCCACTTAAAGGCTCTGTAACTGTCCCCGCGTTACTGGGACGTGCTATTTCCAATGATATCCCTTCTTTTCGTAATCGAATCTGCTGGGGAGCAGAATATTGAATAATTCCATTCTGATAAGGAAAAAAATGAGCGGATTCGAAATTAAGGACTTTGCCGGTTTTATTTTGAAAAAAAAGGGTAAGATTTTTTTCCGAAGCTAAAAAGCTTATTTCTATAGAAGAGGGAGGACTACGGGGGATTTCATATTTAGCCTTTTGAAAGCTTTCTTTCAAAGTTTCATCAACTCTTGGACTATTTTCAACAGGCAAGGTCAATGTGAGATCTGCACTTCCAGGAATGCAATTTTGTGCGCATTCGACCCATTGGACATAAGCCTTCAGTGTTACGGTAGAACCCACCTGCTGCTCCTGAGACAGATCCATAGGTATCAAAAGCCAGCATTCTCCTTCATATCCGTAGCTAGTAAGAGGAGGCAGCGAGATAACACTTGGACTTGGCCATTGGATCGTTCCTGGATGCAATCCAGCAGGAAGAGTCCAATCGATTTTTGTAGCCGAACCAGCATCTCCTGGATTCAACCAATAAGTATGCCAGCCCTCATCCATTTTCAGCCGGACGGCCACATAGAAATGACTACCCGGAGCCACAGCATCAAGTTCAGATAAAAGACTAGCTTCGACATGCTTGCTTCTAGCCACATTCGATGTTGCCGCTAAAGCCGTTAAGGAAAAATAAAAAATAAAGAGAAAAAAAAGGTAGAACAATCTACAATAACAAGCTTTCATCTAAGGCATAAAATTTGTGACAACTAAGTTTAACCATTCTTTTATAAAAGAACTAATCATATTCGCTGCGAACAGGGAAAAAAATAATGACCTCTCTTTTTAAAAGTGGCTTAAATTATATGGGAATAAAACAAAAACGCTTTTTATTTTTATATGTTAGGGGAGGTTTTAAACAATAGGCTATGTCGGTGCAAGAAAAAATCAGAACACTCCCTCACAAACCAGGGGTATATCTTTTTAAAGACAAGCTCAATCGGATTATTTATGTTGGCAAAGCCATAGATCTTCATAAGAGGGTTAGCCAGTATTTCCATCCATCAAAAAAATTTAGTGGGGATAGAAAATTAAAAGCACTAATCGAGGCTGTTGCCGATCTTGAATTTTACTGCGTTCATTCGGAAGCCGAAGCAGTACTCTTAGAAGGAAGACTGATTAAAGAATTTAGGCCACGGTATAACATAAGCTTTAGAGATGATAAACGGTTCTTGTTAGTCAAAGTCGACTTATACACACCCTTCCCAAGATTTCAAATTACGCGGTTAAAAAAACAAGATAATGCGAGATATTTTGGTCCATTCGCAAGTGCTAGTGCATTGAGGACCACACTGAATTTAATGAAAAAGAACTTTGGCCTCCGTTCCTGTTCAGCTGTGATTCCCACCGAAAAAGACTACAAACACTGTCTGGATCATATTATAAAAAATTGTTCGGCACCCTGCATAGGCAAAGTGAATCAAGCTGAATACTATCAAAGGGTTCAAAAAGCCTGTGAATTCCTTGAAGGCCGATCCAAAGAAATGATTAAGGAAATACGGCAAAAAATGGAGGAAGCCGCTCAGGCTCAAGAGTTTGAAAAAGCTGCAGAACTAAGAGATTTATTGGAAGCCTTGGAACAAACAACAAAACCGACTAGACGTTTTGCCAAACAGCTTCCAAAAGCCCTTTCTCCACTCGAAGATTTAGAAGAACTAAAAACGGTTCTCTCTCTTCCTAAACTGCCCCTGGTCATCGAATGCTTCGACATATCTAACATTTCTTCACTGCACAAAGTGGCTTCGATGGTTTTGTTCCGGGAGGGAAAAGCCGACCGTTCTTCCTACAGGCGATACCGAATTAAGACTGTTGTTGGACAAGATGATTTTGCCTGCATGGAAGAAGTCATCCGAAGAAGGTATAAAAGGATCCTCGAGGAGGGGGGAAAACTCGCCGATCTTATCATTGTCGATGGAGGCAAAGGTCAGCTTTCGAGTGCACTGAAAGCATTACATTCTCTTGGATTAAACAACCTTTCGTTGATTGGACTTGCTAAAGAAAATGAAGAAATCTACCGGGTGGGATGCTCTGAGCCCCTTATCCTTGATAAAAGCAGTGGGGCTTTACGCTTACTCCAAAGAATCAGGGATGAAGCCCATCGGGTGGCTAATGCCTATCATCAACTGCTCTTGAAGAAAAGAATGAAAGAAAGCATTCTCGATGAATGTCCTGGGGTGAGTGAAAACAGAAAAAAACTACTCATTCAATCTTTTGGCTCTGTAGATAGACTGAGAAAGGCTACTATTGAAGAAATCGCAGCTGTCAAAGGAATTGGAAAAAAACTTGCAGAAAAAATCTTTTCCTTTCTTGCTTCACGAAATTGATTGGATGGTCAATAGGAGATCCATTCAGGAAAAATTTTATCTTTTTTTTATCGCTATTCTTCTTTTCCATTGTCTTCGATTCAGTCTGACCTATTTCTAAGCTGCAGTGTGAGCTTAGTTTGGGTGGAAAGAAGAAAAGTTTTGTAGTCGGGGCCAGTTACTGTGTGTATAGAGGCAAAGAGTTAAGAGCTGCTTACCAATCGGCTATTGGAGCCCTTCTATTGCAGCGCTAAGCTCCTCCATAGTCTTCGGTTGTTGAGAGGAGGGCATCAAGCCCATTTTTCCAAGACTTCTCGATCTCTGTTCCCTTTAGTTCGATGCTTTCTTCTCCGTAGTGTAACCTCAGGACATAATCCTCAAGGACTTCTCCTATAACGACTGCTTCTAGTCCCTTATGTTGGCAATTCCAAAGAACTGCAGACAGTTTGTTTTTTGGAACCGAAACTATTGTTCTAGCGCCAGCTTCGTTAAACAGCAGCTCATCAAGCCTACGATTGGTCGGGAAAACAATCGAACAGCCCAGTTTTTTTCTTCCACTCCCCACACTTTCTATTAAGGCCAAAGCCAGCCCCCCTTCTGATAGATCGTGGGCCGTCGAAAGCAATCCTTCTGAAATCAAAAGACGTAAAACTTCATTGTGTTTCTTTTCTGCTTCTAAATGGAACCATGGAAGTTGATTTCCAGTTATTCCCAACCGTTCTTGAAGATATAAGGAGCCTTGGAGACCTTCGCCCCAACCACCAAGAAGAACAATCGTCTCTCCGGGGTGTTGAAAGGATAGTTTGGGGATAGGCTTATCGGTTTCAATCAATCCTACGGCCCCAATGACGGGTGTGGGGAGAATGGCTCCATCTTTAGAATAATTATAAAAACTTACGTTGCCGCCTGTTACAGGAATATCAAAGAACCGACACGCTTCAGCAATGCCTCTAATCGTCTCTTTAAACTGCCAATAAACTAAAGAATTTTTAGGATCAGCAAAATTGAGATTATCGGTTATCCCTAAAGGAAGAGCTCCTACCACTGACAAATTTCTTATTGCTTCGGCCACGGCTATTTTTGCTCCATTATAGGGATCGATACCACAATAGCGTCCATTTCCATCTAAAGTAGCTGCTAAGCGGACCTGCTCATTTCCTAAAAATACTCTCAATACTGCAGCATCTGCGCCAGGCTCTTCAATGGCATGCAATCCTACAAGATAATCAAACTGTCTATAAATCCATTCTCGAGAAGAATTTTGAGGAAGCGCGGCAAATGCCAATAGGAAAGCTTTGTAATCTATTGGTTGTGGTATTTTCTCTAGAGGTGGGAAAGAACTATTAGTTAGCAATGGCTCTGTGGCAGGCAACTCATAAACTGGAGCTTGATGGACGATCAAATCCGGAGAAAGCTCTATGGCTTTTTTGCCCCGATGATAAAAGCAAAGTTTTTCTTCTTCAATTACTTGACCAATTTGAGTAAAAGGCACATCCCATTTAGCGAAGATCGCTTTTGCTCGGTCTACTTTGTCTTTATGGATGATTAAAAGCATTCGTTCTTGAGATTCAGAAAGCAAGATCTCTTCAGCTAGCATATCTGCTTCACGTACAGGAACATTATCCAAATTTATTTCCATGCCCCTCTTTGCTCTAGAGGCCGTTTCTGAAGTCGAGCAGATCAATCCTGCCGCTCCCATGTCCTGTATCCCAACTACAACCCCCGCTTCCTGAAACAGCTCAAGACAAGCCGACATTAAGATCCTTCCCATAAAAGGATCGGCAATCTGAACAGAATATCGATCTTCGGTTTTATGCCCTTCTAGTTTCCGCGAAGCAAAAGCTGCCCCTTTGAGCCCATCTCTTCCTGTCTTTGATCCAGCTATAAACACCGGATTACCAATCCCCTCAGCCTTCCCCCGCTGGATCCGATCTACCCTGACTACTCCAAGACAAAAGACATTGACTAATGGGTTGCCCTCATAACTGCTATCAAAGGCTAGTTCCCCGCCCACGGTAGGAACTCCCACACAATTCCCGTAATGAGCAATGCCTGCTACTACATTCCGAAGCAGAAAAGCATTGTGAGAGGCTTGGGTAGTTTTTTCTGCTCGAATCTCCCCAAATCTCAAAGAATTCATAAAGCAGACTGGTCTAGCCCCCATAGTAAAAATGTCCCTGAATATTCCGCCAACTCCTGTTGCCGCTCCCTGAAATGGCTCAACGGCACTGGGATGATTATGAGATTCAATTTTGAATACGACAGCCCATCCGTTACCCAGATCGACTACGCCTGCATTTTCTTCTCCCGCTTTAACCAAGACCCGCTTGCCTGTTGTGGGTAATTTTTTTAGTTCCCTCTTCGAGCTTTTATAACAACAGTGTTCACTCCACATGACACCAATCAGAGCCATTTCAGCCCGCGTAGGGACTCTTCCCAGTAGCTGGACAAGCCTTTGATATTCGTCAAAGGAAAGTCCAAAGGATTTCAGTTCTTCCAGCACCTCACCGTTTTCAGTACTCAACCCCTCATTGGATGTCTTCATCTCTATTATTAGCTAGAAGAATATACTTTTTTTCCTTTATGGTAAAGCTCCCTCAAGTTCGGCCTAGGAGAGAGATCAAAGATGCAAAAGCTGGCTTCATTGCCCTCTTTTAAACCATGAGCTATGCCCAGTATTTCAGCGGGACGCACCGAATAGGCATCCCACCACTCCCACCAGGGTATCCCTGTCATTTTATGAGCAAGAAAGACTCCATCAAAAGGCCGTAAAGTAGAGCCTCCAAGGCGACCACTTTGCTTCTCAATGGCTTTACCTTGGGGATCGACTACTATTTCTCTGTCCCCTAGGTGATAAATTCCAGGAGAAGCAGCCGCCCCAGCCATCGCATCAGAAACAAGGATCACTCTTGAACCCAAAGCTTTGGTTAATGCCCGAAAGGCTACCATAGGCACATGTTTGCCATCAGGAATCAAGGAAGCATAAGGAAGATCCGAGGCAATAACATCTAGAAGCACATTCTGAAATTTAGGAACAACAAAAGAAAGAGCATTGCCTAAATGCGTCCAAAGTTTGGCACCTGCAATAACAGCAGATTCTATAATTTCCCAAGAAGCTTCTGAATGCCCAATAGCTACTGCCGATCCCAAGGCAACTGCTTTCCTTATAAATTGTAACGAAAGCTCCTTGTCTATTTCAGGAGCAATAGTGATTAACTTGACCTTTTCACCGGAGGCTTCCATAACCTCGTCCAACCAGGATAGATCAGGTTTCATCATCCATTCTATTCGATGGACTCCTCGACAGCCTTCCGTAGAGGAAAGGAAAGGCCCCTCTAAATGAAAGCCAATACAGTTAAGCGGCAAAGCGCAATGGAGCTGGTTAAGTTTTTGAAGATATTTTTGGTAGCTATTCCTAGGACGAGTAATAATGGTAGCTAAAAAATGAGTGCAGCCATTTTCAAAAAGTTTTCGACAGAGTATTTCAAACTGTTCGCTTGAAAGTCCTTCGCTGTTTAAATCAATGCCTCCAAAACCGTTGATTTGAAGATCAACAAGCCCTGGGGCTATCCAGGGAAAAGAAAGAGAATCTGGACTGTTTGCTATCCTTTCGATTTTTTTGTATACCCCTTTCTCAATACTGATTGACAGTGGCAGTCCGCTACGATAATCTCTTGCTTCAATTTTCATACCATTGTTTTGAGGAGGCAATAAGGATTTAGTAACTCCTTGACTAGTTGTAAGTTCTTTTTATTTACGGTCATAAAAGTAAGGAAGGCTAACGGAAAGCTTCTTTTTTATATATCCTTATATTATATAGTCTTGGTATGCTTTTTATGAAATAGGTTATTGGAAAACAAAAAATTATTTTTTCAAACAAAAACAGAGAAGATTATGCCATTGGTTTTTCTTAAAACGTTTGGGTGTCAGATGAATGTCAGGGATTCGGAGCAGGTTCTCCAGGATTTTGTTGAAAAGGGCTATACAATTTCTACCTCTGAAAAGTTTTCGGACATCATTCTCATTAATACCTGTTCTGTAAGAGCTATGGCTGAAGATAAAGCCATCGATAAGATGCTTTCTCTGAAGGGGCTTAAAGAGAAAAATCCTTCGGTGGTATTGGGCATTATTGGCTGTATGGCACAAAACCGTGGGGAAGAAATAGCAAAAAAATATCCATTTATTGATCTTATCTTGGGCACCCAAAAATTCCATAAAGTCGCAGAAATTGCCGATCAAATTTATAGAAATCCACGAAGGCAGCAATGCTACATAGATCTTTCTGAGGAAGCAAACTCCCAAAATGCGATCACTAAACATTTAGCAAAGAAAAGACAAGCTGTGGCCTATGTTTCTATCATGCAAGGTTGCAGCATGCATTGTGCCTTTTGTATTGTCCCTACAACCCGCGGCGAAGAGCGCTCTAGACCCGTTTCTGAAATCTTCGAAGAAGCCCAAAGCCTTACAGCAAACGGGGTAAAAGAAATTATTTTGCTTGGCCAAATTGTTAATCGCTACGGAGCCAAAGAATTTTCTTGGAAAAACGGAAAATCTCCTTTTGTACAACTTCTCGAACAATTAAGTACCCTAAAAACTTTAGAACGGCTGCGGTTTACCTCTCCACATCCCATTGGTTTTAAAGAAGACCTCATCCAAGCTCTTAAAGAAATTCCTCAACTGTGTGAGCATGTGCATATTCCTGTACAATCAGGGAGCGATAGAATATTAAAAGCTATGCGCCGAGGATATACCCGTTCCAAGTTTCTTCAGCTTATCGAAAAGTTAAGGAAAGAGATTCCTGAGATAGCTCTTTCAACTGATGTGATTGTGGGTTATCCTGGAGAAACAGAAGAAGATTTTCTTCAGACCTGCTCACTACTTGAAGAAGTACAATTTGACAACGCTTTTATTTTTCGATATTCCCCGCGGGAAGGAACCACTGCAGCCAATCTGACGGAGCAGCTGAGAGAAGATATAAAATTTGAGCGCAATTACCGATTGTTAGAGATCCAAAACGCCATCACCTTAAAAAAATCCCAAAGACTTGTGGGTCAGACGGTAGAAATTTTAGTTGAAGGAGAAAGCAAAAAGAAAGCTGAAAAATTTCAGGGAAGGACAAGGACCAATCATCTTGTCATTATACCTAAAAACGAGCGATGGAGAGGAGAACTGCTACCAGTAAAAATTCTACAAACCACAGGTCACACCTTCTATGGTATTCCTGTACTTTCGGGCTTCGAGGATCAACCAGCCTTCGACCAAAAAGAAGAGATAAGCTCCGCTAGCTAAAAAAGAAAAATAGCAAAGGGATTCTACCATTAAGAATTAATTTTGCTTCCTTTTTGAATAAAAAAAGATTGGGAAATCTTACGGCAGGGAACATTTTTATCGCCAAGTGAAGCCCTTAAAGCTTACGGTTTACGATTGATCAGAGAAAAAGTATTTTAGAAAAAAGGATTTTTGATTTATTTTTGGCTGATTTTCCCTTGCTTTATATGGAAAATTACATCTTTGAGAATCCAAAAAAAGTGGAAAAGACCTCCTCAACATACCATTGTGTAATCTTGGACAATCTTTGCTTCCTAGCAATACAATGACATCCATGACACCAACTACCTACCAAAAAACCGCTAGGATCATCGCCTCGGTCCTCTTTGTCTTGATGGGTTTTTGGATTCTTCACGGCTTTCTTGTCGCTATGGCTTGGGCATTTCTTATCGCTATTGCCACTTGGCCTTTCTACAGTTGGGCAAGACTCAAACTGCCACGCAAAACCCCTAGTTGGGTTAGCTCCTTGCTTTTTACCCTACTAGTTGGCGCGCTGCTTTTTGGTCCCTTAATCTATGGAGTCTTTAAAGCAGGACAGGAAGCCATAGTCCTGGGTCAATTTATCGCACATGCACAAAGAGAAGGGGCTCCTGCTCCCGAGTGGTTACAACATATTCCTTTTATTGGCAATTGGTTAACCATACGCTGGAATAGCAATCTGGCAACACCTGAAGCTGCATCGAAGACTTTGGCTCATATCGATTCAGCGTTTTTATTCCGATGGGGTAAAACTATTGGTTTTCAAGTTATCCATAGGATGGAAGTCCTAGCTTTCACTCTGCTTACCCTGTTCTTTCTCTACCGAGATGGAAGAATACTTGGGAAAAAATCCCTATGTCTTATCCGCAAGCTTCTGGGAACTTCTGGAGAAAGGTACGCTTTACACCTTGTTTCCGTCATTCGAGGAACTGTCAATGGCTTGATTTTAGTTAGCTTAGGCGAAGGAATTTTATTAGGAATCGCCTATGCCATTGTGGGCTTACCAGATCCTGTAACCCTTGGAGGTATTACGGGGATTCTGGCGATGATTCCTTTTGCGGCTCCCCCAGTCTTTTGCACTGCAGCGCTTTTCCTTATCGCCCAAGGAATGATTATTCAAGCCATTGGGATCGTCATTTTCGGTTTTAGCGTTCTGTTTATAGCCGATCATTTTATAAGGCCTGTTTTAATCGGAGGAGCGGTAAACCTTCCTTTTTATTGGGTGCTGCTAGGAACTCTTGGAGGGCTTAGTACTTTTGGCTTGCTGGGGCTTTTTGCAGGGCCAACGATCATCGCTGCGCTCCTGGTTGCCTGGAAAGATTTTGTGGATACGCCTTAAACTTTCCGTTGCCAGTCCTCTCAATATGGAAAAATTTTTTTTATAGTCCCCTTTCCTCATGAACTCCTATTTTCAGTTTTATACTTCTGCTTATGCCTCAAAAACTAGACGCAAAAAAATGAGACAGTTGGCTGCCTGGCCTGAATCCAAGAGAGCAACAGAATTGATCTACTCTTTTCAAAAGCTCGATCTTTCTGTTCCAGAAATAAACAATAGGCTCAACTCGATGCTCAAGTCTATAGGTCTGCACCAGAAAAGATCTCTAGCCGAAGCCTTGACAAAAGCCTATCCGTTGAATAGAAACGAAGGGCTCCTGCTTCTTAGGCTAGCTGAGGCCTTGCCCAGAATGCCTAACGATGAAACAGCTCTTCTTCTTTTTAAAGAGGCAATTCGAAAAGGAAATTGGCAAAATACAGACAGAAACCAATGGACTTCTTTCCTATTGAGCACGTTAAAATTTTTGCTTACCCACTGGCCCTCTCTTATCCTACCCTCATTCCTCACTGATGCAGTCCTCAAAACTTTTCTGCGCATTGTAACAAAGCTATTGGTTAACATATTTGTTTTAGCTCCAGATATTGAAAGCAGCCGAGAAAAGCTCCTTGGTCTAGTAGCCAAAGGAATACCTATATCTTTGGATCTTCTCGGAGAAGACGCATTAGGCAGTAGAGATGGCATAAGGCACTGGGAAAACTGTCATAAAGTAATTGAGTTACTAGGGATGATCAAAGCTTCCTTCCCACAGTCAGATCCAGAAATCTCCGTGAAATTGTCTGCATTAGATTCAAAATACGAGCTTCCTTATGGCCGCATTTCTTTTGAGAGAATATATTCTAAATTAAAATCTCTCTGTTTGAGTGCCTTTGAAAAAGACATCAGTCTCTGTATCGATGCCGAACAATATTTTCGATTGGAATTTACACTGGATCTCCTAGAAAGCCTTTTATCAGATAGGGATCTTGAGGGCTATAATAAATTAGGATTTGTTGTTCAGTCTTATTTAAAAAATAGTGAATCGCTAATCGACTATTTGGGAGAACTGTGCAAAGAGAAAAAAAGAAAACTATCCATTCGCCTCGTCAAAGGGGCCTACTGGGATCATGAGATTATCCGTTCCCAGTCACTAGGTCTTGGTTACTATCCCGTTTATACCTTAAAAGAACTCACCGAACTTTCCTATATGGCTTGTGTAAACAAGCTCTACGAACAAAGAGAGCTATTATCTACTCGCATTGCTACGCACAATCCCGCAACGATTGCAGCGGTCCTTGAGTTTTATATCTCTCGAAAAGAAAACAGGATTGAATTTCAAAGACTCTATGGTTTAGGAGAAGCTTTAGAAAACTGGCTAAAGGGGCAAGGATTTCCCACAAGAGTGTATATTCCCATTGGAACTGGCAAAGAACTGTTTGGCTATTTGGCAAGAAGACTCATAGAAAATGGAGCAGGGTTGGATGCCTTCGTTGCGCCTTTTGATTTTGACAAATTGTACTGGGATCTGCTGCAGAAGCTACAAAAGAGAGGGCATTTAGAAAATACAAAAATTCCTTTACCACCTCTCCTTTATAGAGATAGAGAAAATGCTCCTGGTTGCGATCTATCCAATCCGGAGGTTTGGGAGGAATTGGGAAGGAGGGAACCACCTTTTTTATCACCTCTCCAGCTCTTTTCTCATAACGCTACCACTAGCCGATTACGGGTCTTATCCCCTGCTAATAGCAAAGAAGTAGTTGGGGAAGTCCCACTACCTTCAGATGCTGAAATTGAAAAGGTTCTCTCTCATACTGCCTCTTTTGCCTTGGAATGGGACCGACTACCTGTCGAACAAAGGGTAGAGATGGTTAGAAGGCTTGCCAAGGAAATTTGGGAATACAAGCATGATTTTCTCTATCTTTTGTGCGCGGAGGCAGGAAAAACGATTCCAAACGCCCTTGCTGAAATAAGAGAAGCAATAGATTTTTGTTATTACTACTCAAAAGAAGCGCTTAGGCTTTTTTCTAAGCCAATCTTGCTTCCTGGCCCAATGGGCGAAGAAAACAAACTGCACTATCACGGTAGAGGCCTGTGGCTATGTATTAGTCCTTGGAATTTCCCTCTTTCTATCTTTTTAGGCCAGCTTGTAGCTGCTTTATTAACTGGCAATGTAGTCGTGGCTAAACCAGCTGAAGAAACTCCTCTTATCGCCTTATTAGCTACAGAGCTTGCCTACAAAGCTGGCATTCCTAAAGAAGCTCTTTCTGTTGTTGCTGGGAATGGACAGATTGGACAAAAGCTAATCCTACATCCCTCCGTCCGAGGCGTCGCCTTTACAGGTTCTTTTGAAACAGCCAAACAAATCGCTCGATGCCTAAGTCAAAAAGAAGGTCCAATTGTTCCCCTTATCGCCGAAACAGGCGGGATCAATGGTATGGTGGTAGATGCCACGGCTGCAATAGAAAGAGCAGTCAAAGACATTATCTATTCAGCATTCAATCATGCTGGCCAAAGGTGTTCATCATTAAGAGTGTTGCTTGTCCAAAAAGAGATTTCCAAACAGTTGCTCTCTTTGCTTTCAGATGCTTTGGAAGACATGTTTGTTGGAGATCCGCGTTATTCAGAAACTGATGTTGGACCAATTATCAGTCCCTCTCAGCTGGAAACACTAAATCAATTTTCTCATTTTTTTCGAAGTCATGGGCATTTATTGACTCAAGCACCTATTGGTAAAACCGCCTCAGCCTACGGTTATTACTTTGCTCCTCAGCTATTCGAAATTCCTTCGCTTGATCTTATCGATCGGGAGATATTTGGTCCTATCCTTCCCGTCCTCTCATTTTCTAAAGAAGAACTTCGTAGGCTCCTTCAAAAGCTTTACCAAAAAGGTTATGGTCTGACTATGGGACTTCAAACAAGGCTGGATAGTGAAATAGAAAGGCTTTCTTCTGAAGCTCCTGTTGGTAATTTTTATGTCAATCGCTCGATGATAGGAGCAACAGTTGAATCCCAGCCTTTCGGAGGTGAAGGTCTTTCAGGAACAGGGCCTAAAGCTGGAGGACCAAATTATCTTTTGCGCTTTGTTCACGAAAGACTCACTACTATCAATACGGCTGCTTTAGGAGATCCCTCCCTCTATTTTTTAGATGGCTCTTAACGTGGTAGAGGATTTTATTTGTGTTGGGAAGCCCTTTGGTCGGGTATAAAAAAATAGATTGTTTGATTCTTGTAGTCGATCGTCGAGACCTGATCATAAAAAAAACCAAATCCGATCATCCCCCCAGTCCAAAATCCTAAATTCCCACTCATGTCCATTGGCAAGGATCCAACACCCCCTTGCAAAATCCCTCGGATCCTTTCCCCCATGATTTCAAGCTGATTAGCAAGTCCAAGTCCCAATGGGCTTTGGCTCGTTCCCAATCCCCAGTGCATATCAATCGATTGACCACTCTTATGATGAATGTAAGGTCCGCTTTGATCTGAAAAAAAATTTTGCTCTAGCCAAACCTTTGAGAGCTTAGCCACAAGTGGAGAACATATAAAATATCCAGGAGTGCCTGTATCTAATAGGAATAAAAGTGGCATACTATTATTGATTTTCCCTTGTACTACAAGCGTCTGAGCTGGTCCTATGAGAAAGGGAATAGCTCTTATTCTTCCGTTACTTAAGCTCAAACTTTTGAAGCTGGATAGAGGATCCTCCTTCGAAAATCTTAAGATAAAAAATTTGGGACCACTTTTCCATCTGCCGCGAAGATCGAATGTTGGAAGAAAATGAGACAAAAAATTTTCTCCAAGGATCCCATCAATTTCCAATCCTGTCCTAGGGATAGCTAACAAAGAGTGGACCACGGCCGGAACGTTCCTAATAGTTGCCCCTCCAATGTTCATAGAATGGATTTTCCCAAACTGAATCCAATAGCTTCCCATAGTACCCGTTTCTTTTTCTTTTCTGAACAGTTCCATTTGAGCCTTATTGGCAAGGCGCGGACTCAAAATGACATATGTCGATCCTGTATCGATCATAAATCGGGCTTTAATTCCTCCAGATAATTCAGTTTCAATAATTGGATAGGGAACAAAGTCTTTGAACCGAACGGCTACTTGTTCTCTGGTTGAGTCTACCGCAAAAGGCTTTTGATCTTTATGAAAGCTTTTTAAAAGATCCCCTAGTCCTAATTCACCCAATTCATAAGCGAGTGGAGCTGCAAGGGAATAGCGGTCTTCCCGTATGTATATTTCTTTTAAAAGAGCCTTTGGCCGTCTTTCTTCGGGCTGAATTTTTAAAGCTCTATGAAAAGCTTCTCTTGCCAGCTCAAGATTCCCCCTGCCCAAAGCAGATTCTCCTATAACCATCCAGCAAGAAAAACAGGAAGGATTCTTTTGCAAAAGAGTCCTTGCCATTCTGGATGCTTCTTCAAAACGGCCACTCCGATAGAGTAGATTTAACCGTTGCTCTGTTGCTTGTTGCTCGCTACTTAAGGCAAGGAGGTCTGAAGAAAAAAAACTAAAATACAGGGCAAAAAAGAAAAAAGAAAAAAAAGACTTCTTTAAAGGTTCGTCCTTCATAAAGATTGACATCCTCCCCATGCCTAAAGGCAGGGGATTCCTGGAGATAACTGACCAGATTTAGCCAGGGCAAGCTCTCCGATGAGGGTGTTGAGGTTTTGATAGACCCTGACATTCTCATCGGC